>JACCDP010224056.1_pt1 | contig 131987 bp, 135 predicted proteins | sample 7445841 | NCBI WGS metagenome assembly JACCDP01 (sample SAMN15323441, study PRJNA562643) | freshwater metagenome | isolation source: river surface water | place: USA:Blue River Watershed | collected 2017-08-17
CATGCAAGTGTTGTTGCTCATGGACTCGATCACTCGTTTTGCAAGGGCACTGCGTGAGATCGGGTTATCGGCGGGCGAGCCACCCGCACGACAAGGATTTCCTCCCTCGGTGTTTGCGACCTTGCCGCGTCTGCTGGAGCGATCTGGCATGGGCGCGCATGGATCCATCACAGCGCTCTATACGGTGCTGGTGGAGGGCGATGACATGACCGAGCCCATTGCCGACGAAACCCGATCCATTTTGGATGGACACATCATTTTGTCGAGGGATTTGGCTGCTGCGAACCATTTTCCGGCCATTGATGTGCTGGCCAGCGCCTCGCGTGTGATGTCCATGATCGTACGCCCCGAGCACTTGCAGGCGGCAGGCCAATTGCGTGAGTTGATGGCGGCTTACAAGCGATCCGAAATCCTGATCCGGATCGGGGAGTATCAAAAAGGTGCTGACCCGGTGATTGATAGAGCCTTGGACCGTTGGCCGCGAATCCTGCAATTTTTGCGTCAAGGCACCTCTGAATTGAGTCCGTTTGACCGAACTTGCACCGAATTGAATGAATTGGTGTCGTAAAATGAAATCCTTAGAATTAATAAGTAGACTTCAATCAGTTTGAAATGGAGATCCAATGGAAACCTCTGAATTGCACGCCGCCCCCGAAGACAAAACTTCACCCATGGCAGGCATGCCCGTTGAGTTAACCCTGGTGGTGGGATCTGTCACCATGAGCTTGTCCCAGTTGATGACCATGTCCAAGGGGCATACCTACACCGAAGAAGTGATCAGTTTCTTTCCTCGTGTTCAACTGCATGCGGGGTCACGATGGGTGGCCGAGGGCGAACTGGTGCAAGTCGACGGGCGGGTGGGGGTTCGCATCGTCAAGTTGATGGCCTGAACATCTGCCGCCTACCCCAAAACGGAGCACCCTCGTGGATTCATTGCTTGGCTTTTCACAGAACCAGATTGCCCTGATTGTCTTTCTGGGGGTACTGCCTTTTTTGTTGGTCGCAGTGACGGCGTTCGTCAAGTTCGCGGTGGTCATCGCCTTGCTGAGAAATGCCCTTGGCATTCAGCAGATCCCACCGAATATTGTGATCTACAGCGTATCGCTGGTCATGACCAGTTATGTCATGCTGCCAGTCGGTTTGGAGGCTGGCAAGGTGGTCCAACATGCCATGGAGCGCAAGATCCCGGTGCTGGTGTTTGCGCAAGACGTCGCAGATCCATTTGTGCGTTTCGTCGAGCGCTTTGCCACGCCGCAAGAAGTCGCTTTTTTTCGCGAGTCGGCACAAAAGATGTGGGATGAGGAGACTGCCAGGGACATTCTCGATCCGAATGCCAAGCCCTTGACACGCCTGGTGGTGCTGATGCCTGCATTTATCGTCTCTGAACTAAGCCGTGCATTTCAGATCGGGTTTTTGCTTTATTTGCCGTTCATTGTGATCGATCTGATTGTGGCCAATGTTCTGCTCGCCCTGGGGATGAGTTCGCTGTCGCCAGTCACGGTGTCTTTGCCCCTGAAATTGTTGCTTTTCATTGGTCTGGATGGTTGGCGTCGTTTGCTCGAGGCCATGGTGCTCAGCTATGGCGGGAGCAGTTGATGCTGGCCGACAAGGAAGTTCTTAGCCTTGCAAGCCAGTCCCTGACCTTGGTGCTGACCGGGTCATTGCCGTCGATCGCCGCTGCCGCAGTGGCTGGAGTCGTTGTGGCCTTGTTGCAAGCTTTGACCCAGATTCAGGATCAGGGGTTACCAACGGCTGTCAAATTTTTTGCTGTCCTGTTTGTGTTGTTCATGACCTATGTTTCCACGGCCAGCTCGATCGCAAGCTTCACCCAAATGCTGTTCAATCTCATCGCCAACATCTGAGGGCGCATCGCCATGAACCTGGACCTTTTGCAAGTCGAGTGGGTTGCAGCCTTGGTCTTGTGCTTTGTTCGCCTGTACGGCTTCATGATGTTTTTCCCCATGATTTCTGGCGAACACATACCCGCCATGGTACGCGCCATCCTGGGGCTGGCCTTGACCCCATATCTGGCCATGCCATTGATCCATGCCGGCGACCTGGGTTTGCAGGATGTGGAGAATTTTTATCCCCTCATTTTCAAAGAGGCATTGGCGGGGGCCCTGTTGGGGTTTTTGTGCGGATTGCCTTTGCGTCTGCCCGAAATCATCGGCAGCATGATCGACAACCAACGGGGGACAGCTGTCACCGACACCTTCAACCCCACATCGGGATCGGACGCGTCTTTGCTGGGGCAATGGTTGTCGATTACCTTGATCACCTACTTTTTCGTCGCCGGCGGGTTCAGTCAGTTGCTGGCCCTGCTCATGGGCAGTTTCCGGTGGTTACCTCTTGCCGAATACATCCCTCGTTCCGGGCCTGATACGTGGCAGATGGTGATTGATTTTTTCAGCCGTTACGTGCACTTGTTCATGATCCTGACCTTGCCGGTCATGATAGCGATGTTCCTGGCTGAAATTTCTTTGGCCGTGGCATCCCGATTTGCCCAATCACTGAACGTCTTCATGCTGGCGCAGCCCATCAAATCCTGGGTCGCGATCAGCATGATGTTGGTGATGATGCCCCACATGACCCAAATCATCCTGGCTTGGCTTCGCGAGAGCACCGAAATGGTCACATCACCATGAGCGAGAAAACAGAAGATCCCACCCCTAAAAGGCTGCGCGATGCCCGTGAAAAGGGCAATTTGCTCAAATCCCAAGAAGTGGTTTCAGTCTGGGTGATGATCATGGGGGTATGGGCGATGTTTGAGATGGCTCAACAAGTGCCGCTCCGCTTTCAGATGGCTCTGGATGAAGCCATCAGACTGGCTATGGTGGATGAAGGGGCACAGGCCAGTCGTTTCGCTGGGGCTCTGGTGACTCATTTATTGGGGGTGGCAGGTTGGGTGTTTGGTGCTGTGGTGATGGCTGCCGTTTTGGCCAACCTGGCCCAGACCGGGGTTTATTTTTCGTTTGCCCGGTTCAGCCAAGGCCTGGAGTCCCTGAGCCCGGTCAACAATGTCAAAAACCTTTTTTCCCAAAAAACACTGACGCAATTTGGCGTCAATGTGGCCAAGGTGACGATCATATTGGGTTTGGCTTGGTGGTTTATCGGTAATCAAAAAGGACTGGTGGCTCAAATCTATCAATGTCGGGCTGATGTCTTGTGCGGTTTGAGCGAGGCGTCTTTGATCGCATTCAATTTATTGCTGTGGATGGCCCTCTCAATGGTTCCCCTGGCCCTGATCGACTGGGTCATCCAGCGGCACATCTACCTCAAGGATCTTCGCATGAGCATCGATGAGGTGCATCGTGAGTACAAAGAGCAAGAGGGGTCACCCGAGATGAAGGGGCACCGGCGTCAAATGGCGCACGAACTGGTCAACGAAGACCCGGCTGCTCACGCGCACGAAGCCAGCGTCGTCGTGCGCAACCCCACACATGTCGCTGTTGCATTGCGCTATGAGCCAGATGTCTTGCCCATGCCTTATGTGATCTGCAAAGGCATGGGGGTCATGGCCGAGCGGATCATTCGCGAGGCAGAACGGCACGGGGTCCCGACATTCGAAGATGTTCCTTTGGCCCGCGGGCTCAACGATGCTTGCGAATTGGGCGAGCATGTGCCCACAGCTTATGTGGAGCCGGTGGCCAGGGTGATCCGTTGGCTGTACATCAACTATCCGACCCGCATCTTTGAGGGGCAGGATCGTTCGGTCTGGTTGGCTACCCAGGCGGCCCGCGAGTGGGTGCCCACCAGCTACCGCGAAGGCACCACTTATGGTCAAGCCAGAAACTTTGGCAATCGGGAGCCGCAATGAATACATGCCCGAACAAGTTGTTTCAGATCTTCTGGCGTCCTCGCGGAAAACTTTGCTCGGCTTGGACATCACCGGACTCTTGCGTCTCTTGTTTCAACCAGAGGCGCAAGGCCTCCAATTCCTGCGGGCTACAGTTCAGTTTGCGCGGGTCGAGGGCAGTACCGGCAAGGCCTGAACGGTTCAGCACTTCCGCAGCCAGTGTCTGGCCTTGCTCAATCAAGGGCCGTGCCTTGGCGTCCAACTGCTTCATGCGGATGGCCTGGATCAATTCACGCCGTACGGCCATGCCAAACCTCTTTGCTTTTGCTTGGAAATTTGATGCCATCAGGAGACCCACTTGATCGACCCGAATCATTTTTATCGCGCTTTGGGGGCTGATTCGGCACCAGCCCCACACGAGCATTTGATCTTGCCCAGTGGAACCCGTGTTCAAGCCACAGAACAAGGATGGGTGGCATTGTTTGAAGGCAGGTCAGCGGATTTGTCGCACATGCAACTGTTGATGGACTTTGCCAGGCATTCTGCCTCTTTGGTGGCGTTTTCAAGCTCATCCGGTGTGCTCGGCATGAATTGGCGTTGTCTGGATCCCGGTTCCACCGCGACTCAAGCCGCTCAGGTGTTGCTGGCTTTGGAGGAGCAAATGGGGTCATGATCGGCGTGCAAGAGGAGCGGGTGAGTGGTCATCGATGCCGACCTCGGCGCGAAGCACGGGATTGGTTCTGGGATTGTGATAAAGCTTGTGCTGACGATAGAGTTTGAAATAGGCCTGACCTGTGGAAATGTCAATCCACAGGCGATCCAAACAAGCCCCAAGATCCCGTTGCTGTTCAATCAATTGTGATGCTTTGTGCTGCAGGCACTGTTCCGGAACCGCCTCAGGAGCAGAAGCGATCAGCGTTTCCAGGGCATGAATCTTCAATGTCATGATGGACAAACGGTCGATCATCATGCCTGGCGTTTCGCTGTGCATCCGCGCCGTACTGACATGCGGATCCTGCTTTTGCGGACCGGAGTTGGACATCCATGGGGCCCAATGATCAAGCAAGAGGCTGTCCAGGAGTTCGATGGTCTGATGGCGCAAGAGGTTATGGTGGTCTATGGCTCTTTTGTGTGCCACGATCACTTCATCGCTGACGTGACGCTGCCTGACCCGATCCTCATGTTGCCATAGGGCCATGTTGTACAGGTGGAGCACCTCAAGGCAGTCCTGCGGGTCATGCGCAGGCGGGGCGTTGGGTGTCATGGACCACGGCTGCTGAAGTGTCATGCTGGAGAGTAATGCCTGAACAAAATCATATGAAAGGATGAATTTTGATGGGGGGAAAGGCCGATTCAGGCACGATTCATCCATGGCACACTCGCTAAAATGAATTCATTTTTATTATTTTAACCGAATCCGAAATCGGTTGTTTTTGTGCCGATTCAGTCGCAGTGCGACATGGCCTGATCCAGTGGCCAGCGTGGGCGCACATCAAACCCATAGTGCGGCCCCGAATCGGCCAGCCCGGCTTGCAATCGCATCGCTGCTGCCATGGCAATCATGGCTCCGTTGTCGGTGCACAAGTGCAACTCCGGGTAATGAACCCGAATCTTGCGTCGAGCACAGGCTTGCGTCAGCGCTTCACGCAGAGCCCGATTGGCTCCCACGCCGCCGGCCACGACCAGGCGCGAGGCGCCGGTTTGCTCCAGGGCGGTCAGGGTTTTTTTCAGCAACACCTCGACGATGGCGGCTTGGGTCGAGGCCGCCAGGTCGGCCTTGCGCGCATCGAGCTCGGCGCCCAGCTTGCGGCTTTGGGTCAGCACTGCGGTTTTGAGTCCGGCAAATGAAAAATCGAGGTCGCCACTGTGCAACAAAGGACGCGGCAATTTAAAAGCCTGAGGGTCACCCTGGCTTGCCAGATGGGACAGCGCGGGCCCGCCGGGGTAGGGCAAGCCCATGAGCTTGGCCGATTTGTCAAACGCTTCACCGGCCGCATCGTCGATGGTTTCGCCCAGGATTTCATAGCGCCCCAGGCCTTCAACGCGCATCAATTGAGTATGCCCGCCGGAGACCAGCAAGGCGACAAAAGGAAACTCGGGTGGATCGCTGCCGAGAAAAGGCGACAACAAATGCCCTTCGAGGTGATGCACACCCAAAACAGGTCGCTGCAGCGCGGCGCCCAAGGCGCAGGCCACGCCAGCGCCAACCAGCAAAGCCCCGGCAAGACCGGGACCCCGGGTGTAAGCCACGCAATCGATGTCTGACCGTTTCAAGCCCGCTTCTGTGAGCACCTGTCGGGTCAAGGGCAAGACGCGCCGGATGTGGTCGCGGCTGGCCAATTCGGGCACTACGCCGCCATAGGCTTGGTGCATGTCGATCTGGCTGTGCAGGGCGTGGGCGGCCAAGACCGGTGTGTCGGGTGTGCCTGGCCGGTAGCCTACCAGGGCCACACCCGTTTCATCGCAAGAAGACTCAATGCCCAAGACCCAGTTCATGCCTGAAGTCTAACTCGCCACGCCAGGACGGCGTGACAGGTCGAATCCTGCGGAGCCGGTCAGGCGATGTTCAGGCTGCGGGCTTTGGAGACCGGTTGAACTTTGGCCAGAGTCAGACTGAGCACACCGTTTTCGAATTTGGCCGTGCTGGCTTCAGGGTCGATCTCTTGGGGCAACTCGCAGACGCCCCGATAAGACCTGGCAGCCTCAGGCAAAGTTTCGATTCGCACCACTGGCCCCTCGATGTCGACCTTGATGTGTTCTCTCGACACGCCGGGCATGTCAAAGCTCAGTTCATATGCCTTGTCGTCGGCGCTGGCAGGCGATGCGGGCTGTGCGGGAGCGCGCAAAACCTCGCCCAGAAAACGCTCGAACGCGTGCAATTGGGGGCGACGATAACGGCTCACGGGAGGGAACAACATGGCGAACTCCTTGGGTGGGTTTAAACTCAGCGGCTTTCGCCGCGCCTGTTGACCAATTGGCGCTATTCGTTCAGATTTCAAGACTGTCATGCGCCCGTATTTTTTTGTTGTTTCCCTCTTGAAAAGCGCCTTCATGGCCCTATGCCTTTGGCTCTCCCTCGGTGCCTCGGCACTGTCTCAACCCGCCCCTTTGAGGGTGGCCATGATCGAGGGCTTGAGCGGACCATTTGCCAACGCCGGCGAATCGGTCTGGCGCAATTTGGCCTGGGCCGTTGAGCGCGTCAATCAGCGCGGCGGGGTGAATTGGGGCGGCGAGCAACGCCAACTCAGACTGGACCGTTATGACAACAAAGGGCAGGTCGAAGAAAGCCTGGCCCTGTTGCGCTCGGCGATTGACGACGGGGCCCGGGTGATCTTGCAGGGCAACAGCTCGGCTGTGGCTTTGGCTTTGATCGACGCCATCGAAAAGCACAACCAGCGCGATCCTGCTCGTCAGGTGGTGTTTCTCAATTATTCTGCGGTCGAACCCGCACTGACCAATGCGCGCTGCAGTTTCTGGCATTTCCGTTTCGATGCCCATGCCGACATGCGACTGCGCGCCTTGCTCTCGGTTTTGCGCGCTGACCGCGAGGTCACACGCGCCTACCTGATCGGCCAGGATTACAGCTTTGGCCAGTCGGTGTTGCGCGAGACCCGACAGTTGTTGACGGAATGGAGGCCTGACATTGCCATCGTGGGCGACGAATTGCACCCACTGGGAAGGGTGAGGGATTTTTTGCCCTATGCCCAGAAAATCAAGGCCAGCGGCGCCCAAGCGGTGATCACGGGCAACTGGGGCAATGACCTGACCCTGCTGATCAAAGCCGCCAAAGATGTGGGCTTCGAGGGCAAGTTCTACACTTTCTATGGCAATGCCCTGGGCGCGCCTGCCGCCATGGGCGAAGCGGGTCTCGGTCGGGTTTTGGCGGTTGCCGACTGGTTGCCCAATCTGGGCGGGCCCGAGTCAGATCGGTTTGTCGAGTCGTTTCGCCAAAGGTTTCCCAAGCCCTCGGAAGACTATGTGCATGTGCGCATGCAACTGTTGATCGAAGCCCTCGCCCAGGCGATGAGCAAAGCCAGCGCCCCCAACGCCCGTGCGCTGGCTTTGAGCCTGGAGGGAGTCGATGTCAGCCTGGCCGGACAGCGTGGTCGGATGAGGGCTGCCGACCATCAGTTTCAACAACCCTTGGTGGTCGGGGTCATGGATCGGCAGGGTGCTCCCGGGGTCCGCTTTGATGTCGAGGGGTCGGGCTACGGCTTTCGGGTCGTGCGCCGTTTCAGTGCCGAACAGGCCGAAATGCCGCACACTTGCGCCATGGTTCGGCCTTGAGGGGTGGCTGCAGTGCAACCAATGTGTTAAACTGTGAAGTGCTGTTCATGGGTTAAACCGTGTGCAGTTCTCGCACGCCATCGGCATTTCCGGCTGATGGCGCAAGTCAAACACATCAAGGAAACTGAAATGACCGCCATCAACAAGGCCGAGGTCGTCAAGGCCAATGCGCGCAGCGCCAACGACACGGGCAGCCCCGAAGTGCAAGTCGCACTGCTGACCGCCCGCATCAATGAACTCACCCCCCACTTCAAACAGCACGCCAAGGATCACCACGGCCGTCGCGGTTTGCTGCGCATGGTGAGCCGCCGTCGCAAATTGCTGGATTACCTCAAAGAGAAAGATGCCGACCGTTACACCGCGCTGATCGCCAAACTCGGCCTGCGCAAGTAATTCGTTGGTGTTTCAACGTCGAGGCACAAGCACCTGTTGGGTGCTTGGCCCCGAGTGGCGTATCGGCACGGAGCGAAGCTGTGTCATTCCACAAGTGGCTGGGGCAACCCCCGTCTTTTTCTGGAATGGCATCGTGTTCTGTGTGAGCCGCCCGGTCCCCGGGGAGACCCAAGGTTCCCCATCCACAGGAAAACATCATGTCCATGTTCAACAAAGTCACCAAAACCTTCCAGTGGGGCCAACACACGGTCACTCTGGAAACCGGCGAAATCGCCCGTCAAGCCACCGGCGCTGTGCTGGTCAACATCGACGATACCGTCGTGCTGGCTACCGTGGTCGCCTCCAAAAGCGCCAAACCCGGTCAGGATTTTTTCCCTCTGACCGTGGATTACATCGAAAAAACCTACGCCGCCGGCAAGATCCCGGGCAGCTTCTTCAAGCGCGAGGCCAAGCCCAGCGAGCTTGAAACCCTGACCAGTCGCCTGATCGACCGTCCGATCCGTCCGCTCTTTCCCGAAGGCTTCTACAACGAAGTCCACGTCGTCATCCACACGGTATCGCTCAATCCCGAGGTCGATGCCGACATCGCCGCCATGATCGGCACCAGCGCTGCGCTGGCCATTTCCGGCATCCCCTTCACGGGCCCCATCGGTGCTGCACGCGTGGGCTATATCAATGGCCAGTATGTCCTCAATCCCGGCCAAACTCAGCGCAAAGACAGTCTGATGGATCTGGTCGTTGCCGGCACCGAGTCTGCCGTGCTGATGGTCGAATCCGAAGCCCAGCAGTTGTCCGAAGAAATCATGTTGGGTGCGGTGGTGTTTGGCCACGAGCAAGGCAAGGTCGCCATCAACGCCATCCACGAATTGGTGCGTGACGCCGGCAAACCGGCCTGGGATTGGCAGCCGCCGGCCAAAGACGAGCCGCTGATCGCCAAGGTCACCGGCCTGGCCGAAGACAAGCTGCGTGCCGCCTACCAAATCCGCAACAAGCAGGCCCGCACCCAGGCTTGCCGCGAGGCCTATGCCGCTGTCATGGAAAGCCTCAAGGCTGAAGGTGTCGAGTTCGACAGTGTCAAAGTCGAAGGCCTCTTGTTTGAAATCGAGGCCCGCATCGTGCGCAGCCAGATTCTGGCCGGTGAGCCCCGCATCGATGGCCGCGACACCCGCACCGTGCGTCCGATCGAGATCCGCACCGGCGTGTTGCCCCGCACCCACGGCTCGGCCCTGTTCACCCGTGGCGAAACCCAGGCCTTGGTGGTCACCACCCTGGGGACCGAGCGCGATGCCCAGCGCATCGACGCTTTGGCCGGCGAATTCGAAGACCATTTCCTGTTCCACTACAACATGCCACCGTTCGCCACCGGCGAAGTGGGTCGCATGGGCAGCACCAAGCGCCGCGAAGTGGGACATGGCCGTTTGGCCAAGCGTGCCCTGGTCGCCTGCTTGCCCACCAAAGAAGAGTTCCCCTATACCCTGCGTGTGGTGTCCGAAATCACCGAGTCCAACGGCTCTTCGTCGATGGCTTCGGTCTGTGGCGGCTGCCTGTCCCTGATGGACGCTGGCGTGCCCATGAAAGCCCACGTGGCCGGCATCGCCATGGGCCTGATCAAGGACGGCAACCGTTTTGCCGTGTTGACCGACATCCTGGGTGACGAAGATCACTTAGGCGACATGGACTTCAAAGTGGCTGGTACCACCAATGGCATCACCGCGTTGCAGATGGACATCAAGATTCAGGGCATCACCCAGGAAATCATGCAGGTCGCATTGGCCCAGGCCAAAGAAGCCCGCATGCACATCCTGGGCAAGATGCAAGACGCCATGGGCCAGGCCAAAACCGAAGTGTCCAGCTTCGCGCCCAAGCTCTACACCATGAAAATCAACCCCGAGAAGATCCGTGACGTGATCGGCAAGGGCGGCGCCACCATCCGCGCCCTGACCGAAGAGACCGGCACCCAGATCGACATCGGCGAAGACGGCACCATCACCATTGCCGCCACCGAGGCCGCCAAAGCCGACGAGGCCAAGCGGCGCATCGAAGAGATCACCGCCGAAGTCGAAATCGGCAAGGTCTACGAAGGCCCGATCACCAAAATCCTCGATTTCGGTGCTTTGGTCAACTTGCTCCCTGGCAAAGACGGGTTGCTGCACATCAGTCAGATCAGCCATGAGCGCATTGCCAAGGTGACCGACGTGCTGGCCGAAGGTCAGGTTGTTCGTGTCAAGGTCCTGGAGACCGACGACAAGGGCCGTGTCAAACTGTCCATGAAGGCTTTGGCCGAGCGCCCGTCCCATGCCGATGGCGAACACGCTCAACAGCAACAGCAACAGCAATGAAGCAAAAGCTGATCGCCGGCAACTGGAAACTCAACGGCAGCCTGGCGCAAAACCAGGCTCTGGTGCAAGGTATTCTGGCGGGCATGCCCGTTCAGGCATGCCGTGTCGCCGTTTGTGTGCCTGCCCCCTATCTGGCCCAAGTGGGGCAGTTGGTGCAGGACAGTGGCCTCGATCTGGGCGCGCAAGATGTGTCGGCGCACGAACAGGGAGCCTACACCGGTGAGGTGTCGGCTGCCATGTTGAATGACTTTGGTGTGCGTTACGCCATTGTGGGTCATTCGGAGCGCCGTCAGTACCATGCCGAAACCGACGAGTTGGTGGCGCAAAAGGCCCAGCGCGCGCTGGCAGCCGGAATGACTCCCATCGTGTGTGTCGGTGAAACCTTGGCTCAGCGCGAAGCCGGACAGACCGAAGAGGTGGTCAAGCGCCAGTTGGCCGCGGTGATTCACCTCAATGGCCATTGCATCAGCGAGATTGCTGTGGCCTACGAACCCGTTTGGGCGATCGGCACTGGCAAGACCGCCACGCCCGAGCAGGCGCAGCAAGTGCATGCCGTGTTGCGTGCTCAATTGCGTGCTGCCACGCCACACCCCGAACGTGTCGCCATTTTGTACGGCGGCAGCATGAACGCCGGCAATGCGGCTTCTTTGCTGGCCATGCCCGACATCGATGGTGGCCTGATCGGCGGTGCCGCTTTGAAGATCGCTGACTTTCTCACCATCATCCAGGCTGGCACCGCTGCCAGTTGATTTCCTCTACAGATTCAGACGACCATGGACCTTCTTCACAATCTCATTTTGGTGGCTCAGATCCTCTCCGCCGTGGGCATGATCGGCTTGGTGTTGGTGCAACAAGGCAAAGGGGCTGACATGGGTGCTGCTTTCGGCTCCGGCGGATCGGGCAGTCTGTTTGGCGCCACGGGCGGGGCCAATTTTTTGTCGCGCTCCACGGCAGTTCTGGCCACGGTGTTTTTCATCTCAACTTTGGCGCTGGCTTATTTCAGCACGCAACGCAACACCCAGCCGGCCAGCAGCGGCAGCGTGCTTGAGCGCACCGCACCTGCTGGCATTCCAGGGCCTGCTGGCGTGGATCCCTCGGTTCCTGCGCCTGCCGGTAGCAACGCCCCTGATCCCAAAGCACCTGCCAGCAACATACCGCGTTGATCCCCCGCAAGCGCCCATCTCTGGGCGCGCACGGGGACTCGGATCAGTTACAATCCGGTGCTGAATCAGATTGCCGTCGTGGTGAAATTGGTAGACACGCTATCTTGAGGGGGTAGTGGCGAAAGCTGTGCGAGTTCGAGTCTCGCCGACGGCACCAAAATGCAAAAAGCCTTCCAGCAATGGAAGGCTTTTTTCATGGGGTCTGGCATGGAAGTGAAGCGCCGGTTTGAAGGCTTGTTGACATCTTGAAATGTCAACAAAAAATGACGAAAAATCAGGGTTGAAATGTAATATCCGAGTCAGGTCGCCGACAATTTGTTGTTAGAATTTTGGGGTTTTGGCGACTCTGAAAAACCCTGAATTTTCAGGGTGTGTTTGTACACACGCAGGGCGCCTTTCACCACATCAGCCACTGCCATGACCCTAGAGTCTTACCTCCCCATCCTCCTGTTCATTTTGGTCGGCCTGGGTGTCGGCGTCGCCCCTCAAGTCCTGGGCTACTTGTTGGGCCCTCAGCGTCCCGACGAAGCCAAAAACTCCCCTTATGAATGCGGCTTCGAAGCTTTCGAAGACGCGCGCATGAAGTTCGATGTCCGCTACTACCTGGTGGCCATCCTCTTCATCCTCTTCGATCTCGAAATCGCCTTTTTGTTCCCTTGGGCCGTCTCATTGCAAGAGATCGGTGCCACGGGCTTTTGGGCCATGATGGTTTTTCTGGGCATTCTGGTCGTGGGGTTCATCTACGAGTGGAAAAAGGGTGCCCTTGACTGGGAATGAAGGTGGAATGACTCATGTCACTTGAAGGCGTATTCAAAGAAGGCTTCATCACCACGTCTTACGACTCGGTGGTGAACTGGGCCAAAACCGGCTCGCTCTGGCCCATGACGTTTGGCTTGGCTTGCTGCGCGGTCGAAATGATGCATGCGGGTGCAGCCCGTTACGACATCGACCGTTTCGGCATGTTGTTTCGGCCCAGTCCCCGGCAGTCCGATCTGATGATCGTGGCCGGCACGCTGTGCAACAAAATGGCCCCCGCACTGCGCAAGGTGTACGACCAAATGTCCGAGCCGCGCTGGGTGCTGTCCATGGGGTCGTGTGCCAACGGCGGCGGCTACTACCACTACAGTTATTCAGTGGTGCGTGGTTGCGACCGCATCGTGCCGGTCGATGTTTATGTGCCGGGCTGTCCGCCCACGGCCGAAGCCCTTTTGTACGGCATCTTGCAATTGCAGACCAAGATCCGTCGCGAAAACACCATCGCCCGCTGAGGACCTCATGGCTTATTCCCAAGAACAATTGCAATCCGCGCTACAGACCGTTTTGGGCGAGCGCGTGCGCGTGCTGACCCAGGCGTTGGGCGAAACCACCCTGGTGGTGTCGGCGGCCGATTACGTCGCTGTGATGCAGACCTTGCGAGACCACCCCGACCTGTGTTTCGAGCAACTCATGGACCTGTGCGGCATGGACTACAGCGCCTATCGCGATGGCGACTCGCCGTTGGCAGACGGCCCGCGTTTTGCCGTGGTTTCTCACTTGCTGTCCATCACCCACAACTGTCGCCTGCGGGTGCGTGTTTTTGCGCCCAATGACGACATGCCCATCGTGGCCTCGGTCAACCCGCTCTGGAACGCCGCCAACTGGTACGAGCGTGAGGCGTTTGACCTGTATGGCATCGTGTTCGAAGGACACGAAGACTTGCGCCGATTGTTGACCGATTACGGTTTCATCGGTCACCCGTTTCGCAAGGACTTTCCGGTCTCCGGCCATGTCGAGATGCGCTACGACCCCGAACAAAAGCGTGTCATTTATCAGCCGGTCTCGATCGAGCCGAGAGAAATCACCCCGCGCATCATCCGCGAGGATGGCTACGGCGGCATGCATTAAAGAGCACAAGAGCCCAACATGGCAGAGATCAAGAACTACACCCTCAACCTGGGGCCGCAGCACCCGGCGGCGCACGGCGTGCTGCGCCTGGTGCTCGAGTTGGACGGCGAAGTCGTCCAGCGTGCCGACCCGCACATCGGACTGCTGCACCGCGCCACCGAAAAACTGGCCGAGTCCAAGACCTACATCCAGTCGTTGCCCTACATGGATCGCCTCGACTATGTGTCCATGATGTGCAACGAGCACGCCTATTGCCTGGCCATCGAAAAAATGATGGGTCTGGAAGTACCGTTGCGCGCCCAATACATCCGGGTCATGTACGCCGAGATCACCCGTTTGCTCAACCACTTGTTGTGGTTGGGCTGCCACGGCTTTGATTGCGGCGCGATGAACATCCTGATTTATTGCTTCCGCGAGCGTGAAGACCTGTTTGACATGTACGAAGCCGTCTCGGGTGCGCGCATGCACGCTGCTTACATCCGTCCGGGTGGCGTCTACCGCGACTTGCCCGACACCATGCCCCAGTACCAGGCGAGCAAGGTCAAAAACGCTCGCGCCATTGCCAAGCTCAATGAAAACCGTCAGGGTTCTTTGCTCGATTTCATCGAGGACTTCACCCGCCGCTTCCCCAAGCTGGTCGATGAGTACGAGACCCTGTTGACCGATAACCGCATCTGGAAACAGCGCACTGTCGGCATCGGGGTGGTCACCCCCGAGCGTGCCAAGGCCTTGGGCTTTACCGGCGCCATGCTGCGCGGTTCGGGCATCGCCTGGGACTTGCGCAAGCACCAGCCCTACGACGTCTACGACCAGCTTGACTTTGACATCCCGGTCGGCAAGACCGGCGACTGTTATGACCGCTATCTGGTGCGCGTCGAGGAGTTGCGCCAGTCCAATCGCATCATCCAGCAATGCGTGAATTGGTTGCGCGCCAACCCCGGTCCGGTCATCACCGACAACCACAAAGTGGCACCGCCGTCGCGCGTGGCCATGAAGTCCAGCATGGAAGAGTTGATCCACCACTTCAAACTCTTCACCGAGGGCTTCCGCGTGCCCGAAGGCGAGGCCTATGCCGCCGTCGAGCATCCCAAGGGCGAGTTTGGCATCTACCTCGTGAGCGACGGTGCCAACAAGCCTTATCGTTTGAAAATTCGCGCGCCGGGTTTTGCCCACCTGGCCGCCATGGACGAAATGGCCCGAGGCCACATGATCGCCGATACCGTGGCCGTGATCGGTACCATGGACATCGTGTTCGGGGAAATTGACCGATGAGCACCCAAAACCTTCAGCCGGCCCAGTTGTCGGCACAAACTCTGGCGCGTTTCGATCGCGAAGTGGCCAAGTACCCGGCCGAGCAAAAGCAGTCGGCCGTCATGGCCTGTCTGTCCATCGTGCAGCAGGAGCAGGGCTGGGTCAGCCCCGAGGCCGAGTTGGCGGTGGCCCAGCACCTGGGCATGGCGCCGATGGCCGTGCACGAGGTCACCACTTTCTACAACATGTACAACCAGCGTCCGGTTGGCAAGTTCAAAATCAATGTTTGCACCAACTTGCCTTGCCAATTGCGCGACGGTGCCAAAGCCCTTGAACGCCTGTGCCAACGCTTGGGTGTGGAAGTCGGTGGAACCACCGCCGACGGCGTGTTCACCGTCCAGCCCGGTGAGTGCATGGGCGCGTGCGCCGATGCGCCGGTGTTGCTGGTCAATGACCGCCACATGTGCAGTTTCATGAGCGATGACAAGCTCGACCAACTGATCGACGGTTTGCGAACCGGGGCCCAATCATGAACATCGATGCTTTCCTGACCCAGTTCCAGGCCAAGGGCCTGGAGACCTGTTTCCACGATCGACACATCAACCCGCAAATTTACGCCGGACTCAATGGCGCCAATTGGTCTTTGAAGGACTACGAGGCGCGTGGCGGTTATCAGGCTTTGCGCAAAGTTTTGGGCATTGGCGGTGGCGCACCCATGACCCAGGATGAGGTGATTGCGGTTGTCAAAGAGTCCGGTTTGCGGGGTCGCGGTGGCGCCGGTTTCCCCACCGGCCTGAAGTGGAGCTTCATGCCGCGCCAGTTTCCCGGCCAGAAGTACCTGGTTTGCAACTCCGACGAGGGCGAGCCCGGCACCTGCAAAGACCGCGACATCCTGCATCACAACCCGCACATCGTGATCGAAGGCATGGCCATTGCAGCCTACGCCATGGGCATCAGCGTCGGCTACAACTACATCCACGGCGAAATTTTTCAGACCTACGAGCGTTTTGAGGCGGCTCTCGAAGAGGCGCGTGCCGCCGGTTATCTGGGCAACAACATCCTGGGTGGCAATTTCAGTTTCCAGTTGCATGCTGCCCATGGTTTTGGCGCTTACATTTGCGGCGAAGAAACCGGTCTGCTCGAGTCCCTCGAGGGCAAAAAGGGCCAGCCCCGTTTCAAGCCGCCATTTCCGGCCAGCTTCGGTCTGTATGGCAAGCCGACCACCATCAACAACACCGAGACCTTTGCGGCGGTGCCCTGGATCATCCGCAACGGTGGTCAGGCGTATCTGGAATGCGGCAAGCCGAACAACGGCGGCACCAAGATCTTCTCGATCAGCGGCGATGTCGAACGCCCGGGCAACTACGAAATCCCGATGGGCACGCCCTTTGCCAAACTGCTTGAGCTCGCCGGTGGCGTGCGGGGTGGCCGTGCCCTCAAGGCCGTCATCCCCGGTGGTTCCTCCTCGCCCGTCATTCCCGCACAGCTCATGATGGAGCTGACCATGGACTACGACAGCATCGCCAAAGAGGGCGGTTCCATGCTGGGTTCGGGCGCGGTCATCGTCATGGATGACACCCGTTGCATGGTCAAAAGCCTGCAACGCTTGTCCTACTTCTACCAGCACGAGTCCTGCGGCCAATGCACCCCCTGTCGCGAAGGCACGGGCTGGCTGTGGCGCATGGTCGACCGGATCGAAAACGGCCAGGGCCGACCGAGCGATCTCGATTTGCTCGACAGCGTCGCGGGCAACATCATGGGGCGCACCATTTGCGCTCTGGGCGACGCTGCGGCCATGCCGGTGCGCGGCATGCTCAAGCATTTCCGGCACGAATTTGAACACCACATCACGCACAAGACCTGCATGGTCGGCGCGCATGTCTGACAGGTGAAATCCATGGTTGAAATTGAACTTGACGGCAAAAAGGTGGAGGTCCCCGAGGGCAGCATGGTCATGCATGCCGCCGAGCGGGCAGGCACCTACATTCCCCATTTTTGCTACCACAAGAAACTGTCCATCGCGGCGAACTGTCGCATGTGTCTGGTCGAGGTGGAAAAGGCACCCAAGCCCATGCCGGCTTGCGCCACGCCCGTCACCCAGGGCATGATCGTGCGCACCAAATCCGACAAAGCCATCCAGGCACAAAAGTCGGTGATGGAGTTTTTGCTCATCAACCACCCGCTCGATTGCCCCATTTGCGATCAGGGTGGCGAGTGCCAATTGCAGGATCTGGCCGTGGGTTACGGTGGCAGCAGTTCGCGCTACGAAGAGGAAAAGCGCGTCGTCTTCCACAAAGACGTCGGTCCCCTCATCAGCATGGAAGAGATGAGCCGCTGCATCCATTGCACCCGTTGTGTGCGTTTTGGTCAGGAAGTGGCCGGTGTCATGGAGTTGGGCATGTCCAACCGTGGCGAGCACTCCGAGATCGAGTCGTTTGTCGGTCTCAGTGTCGATTCGGAGTTGTCAGGCAACATGATCGACATCTGCCCGGTGGGCGCGCTGACCTCCAAGCCGTTTCGCTACAGTGCCCGAACCTGGGAACTGTCGCGTCGCAAATCGGTCAGTCCTCATGACAGCACCGGTGCCAACCTGATCGTGCAGGTCAAAAACCATCAGGTGATGCGTGTCGTACCGCTGGAAAACGAGGATGTGAATGAGTGCTGGATCGCCGACCGCGATCGGTTCAGTTACGAAGCCCTCAACACCGAGCAACGCCTGACCCAGCCCATGATCAAGCAAGGTGGTCAGTGGCAGACCACCGATTGGCAGACCGCCCTCGAATACGTGGCCAATGGCCTGCGCCAAGTGCGTGACCAGCACGGGGCTGCTGCCATCGGCACCCTGGCCAGTCCGCACAGCACCCTCGAAGAGTTGTACTTGGCGGCGCAACTGACCCGTGGTCTCGGCTCACAAAGCATCGATGTCCGATTGCGTGCGGCAGACTTCCAGCACGACGGCAAGGTGCGTTGGCTGGGTACCTCCATCGCCTCCCTGTCCAACCTTCAATCGGCGTTGGTGGTGGGTTCCAACCTGCGCAAGGATCACCCCTTGCTGGCCCAGCGCGTGCGCCAGGCCGTGCGCAAAGGCGGGCAAGTCGCCCGGTTGCACGACCAGTCTCAAGACTGGGCCATGCCCGTGGCTCACAGCCTGATCACTCCGGCCAGTGGCTGGGTGCAAGCATTGGCCGATGTGGCTGCAGCCGTGGCTGCCGCCAAGGGAGTCAGTGCCCCGGTGGCTGGCAACGCCCAATCTGCCTCCGCTCAGGCCGTCGCTCAAATGTTGCTGTCGGGCGAGCGCAAGGCGGTTTTGCTGGGCAACGCCGCTGCCCACCACGCCCGCGCCAGCAGCCTGTTGGCGCTGGCCCAGTTCATTGCCGCCCAAACCGGTGCCACATTCGGTTACTTGGGCGAAGCCGCCAACACGGTCGGTGCCCAATTGGTGGGGGCTTTGCCTGGACCCGGCGGGTCCCATGCCGCTCAGATGAGCCAGGGCGGCCTCAAGGCGGTCATCCTGCTCAACACCGAACCCGCCTACGACATGGCGGGTGCGGAGCGTGCGGCGCTGGCTCTGTCCGAGGCCGACATGGTCGTGAGCCTCTCGCCCTTCAAGGCCAATCTCGATATCGCCGATGTGGTTCTGCCCATTTCTCCGTTCACGGAAACTGCAGGCAGCTTCGTCAACACCGAAGGACGGCATCAAAGCTTCCATGGCGTGGTCCGACCCTTGGGTGAGACCCGTCCGGGCTGGAAGGTTTTGCGCGTATTGGGCACGATGCTGGGTCTGCCCGGCTTCGAGCAAGAAACCATCGAGCAAGTGCGCCAGTCGGCTCTGCCTGCCGAATGGGCTGCGCGTTTGTCCAATGCCACGCAATCGGCCATCGACATCGCCAGCGTCGAGCACCAACCCTGCGTGGCTGGCATTTATCAACTCGATGGCATCGTGCGCCGCGCCCCCTCGCTGCAACTCACGGCCGACGCCCGGGGAGCCTGATCATGGTCGAAACCCTCTACCAAACCGGTCTTCATTTGATCAGCGACGCCTGGTGGTCCACCATCGCATGGCCGGTCATCTGGACCCTGCTGAAAATCGTCGCCGTGTTGTTGCCACTCATGGGCTGTGTGGCTTATCTCACCCTTTGGGAGCGCAAGGCCATCGGCTTTACCCAGGTTCGCCTCGGCCCCAACCGCACTGGTCCCGGTGGATTGCTGCAACCCATCGCGGATGCCCTGAAGCTGCTCACCAAAGAAATCATCGTGCCGACTCGGGCACACAGCGGTTTGTTCCTGCTGGGTCCCATCATGACCATCATGCCGGCCCTGGCCGCTTGGGCCGTGATGCCGTTTGGCCCGGAGGTGGCGCTGGCCAACGTCAACGCCGGCTTGTTGTTCCTGATGGCCATCACGTCGCTGGAGGTCTACGGTGTCATCATTGCCGGTTGGGCCTCCAACTCCAAATACGCCTTCTTGGGGGCCATGCGAGCCTCGGCTCAGATGGTCAGTTACGAAATCGCCATGGGCTTTTGTCTGGTGATCGTGCTGATGGTGTCGGGCAGCATGAACATGACCGAGATCGTCATGAGTCAGTCGCGTGGCCAGATGGCCGACAACGGTCTGGGCTTTTTGTCCTGGAACTGGTTGCCGCTGCTGCCGATTTTTCTGGTTTATTTCATCTCGGGTCTGGCCGAGACCAACCGTCACCCCTTTGACGTCGTCGAGGGCGAGTCCGAGATCGTGGCTGGTCACATGATCGAATACTCGGGCATGTCCTTCGCCATGTTCTTTCTGGCCGAGTACGCCAACATGTTGTTGGTCTCGATGCTGGCCGTGATCATGTTCCTGGGCGGCTGGTTGCCGCCGATCGACAGCCCTATCTTCAATGCCATCCCCGGCTGGATCTGGCTCGCCATCAAGACCTTCGTGGTGGTCACCATGTTCTTGTGGGTGCGTGCCACTTTCCCGCGCTATCGCTATGACCAGATCATGCGTTTGGGCTGGAAGATCTTCATCCCCGTCACCCTGGTATGGCTGGTGGTGGTGGGTCTGTGGATGCAGTCGTCTTACAACATCTGGAATTGAATCGGAGCAACACCATGAACACGATGACCACATCGGCACCGTTCTCCTGGCGTGATTTTTTGTCCAGCTTCATGCTGACCGAACTGTTCAAGGGCATGATGCTCACGGGCAAGTACATGTTCGCGCGCAAGATCACGATCCAGTTCCCCGAAGAAAAGACACCGGCCAGCCCGCGTTTCAGGGGCTTGCATGCCTTGCGCCGTTATGAAAATGGCGAAGAGCGCTGCATCGCTTGCAAACTCTGCGAGGCGGTGTGTCCCGCCATGGCGATCACCATCGAGTCCGATGTGCGAGCCGACGGCACCCGCCGCACCACCCGCTACGACATCGATCTGACCAAATGCATCTTCTGCGGTTTTTGTGAAGAAAGTTGCCCGGTTGATTCGATCGTCGAGACTCACATTTTCGAATACCACGGCGAAAAGCGCGGTGACCTGTACTTCACCAAAGAAATGCTGCTGGCCGTGGGCGATCGCTACGAACCGCAGATCGCCGCCAACAAGGCCGCCGACGCCAAATACCGTTGAGACCCCTCATGGACATTCAATCCGCTTTCTTTTATGTGTTCTCGGCGGTGCTGCTGTTTGCGGCATTTCGCGTGATCACCGCGCGCAACCCGGTGCATGCCGCCTTGTATCTGGTGCTGGCCTTTTTTCAGGCCTCGGGCATCTGGATGCTGCTCAAGGCCGAGTTTTTGTCGATCACCCTGGTGCTGGTGTATGTCGGTGCCGTGATGGTGCTGTTCTTGTTCGTGGTCATGATGCTGGACATCAACCTCGATACCATGCGTCAAGGTTTTTGGCGGCACTTCCCGCTGGCGGCCACGCTGGGTGCGGTGGTCGCGCTCGAACTCGCTGCCGTGCTGATGGGGGGCTTTCGGGTCTCCGAAGCGCCTCCGGCCGGCTCTTTGCCCAACACCAAAGAGTTGGGTCAATTGCTCTACACCGAATACCTCTACCCGGTGGAAATCGCCGCCGTGATCTTGTTGGTGGCCATGATCGCCGCCATCGCACTGACCTTGCGCGAGCGCAAAGACAGCAAGTACCAGGATCCCTCGCAGCAGGTGCGCGTTCGCGCCCGTGACCGGGTTGAACTGGTCAAGATGGAACCGGTCCGTCCGGCCCCACCCGCAGCCCCCACACAAGGAGAGCAACCATGAGCGTCACCCTGGGCCACTACCTGACCTTGGGCGCGATTTTGTTTGCGCTGTCGGTCACCGGCATTTTTCTCAACCGCAAGAACCTGATCGTCTTGCTCATGGCGATCGAGCTCATGCTGCTGGCGGTCAACATGAACTTCATCGCCTTTTCCCATTATTTGGGTGACATGGCGGGGCAAATCTTTGTTTTCTTCATCCTGACCGTGGCGGCCGCCGAGTCGGCCATTGGTTTGGCCATCCTCGTGCTGCTGTTCCGCAACCGTTCCAGCATCAACGTGGATGAACTCAACTCCCTGAAGGGCTAACGCCGATTTCCGTCATGAGCCAAACACTACAAGCTTCCCAACTGCTGGCCGTGCCCCTGGCCCCCCTGGTGGGCTCGGCATTGGCCGGCATCTTCGGTACCCAATTGGGTGGCAACCGAATCGGCCGCGCCTTTTGTCACAGCCTGACCATCCTGGGCGTGCTGGTTGCCTTTGTCATCTCGGCGCTGACCCTTCACAGCGTGGCCTTCGAGGGCGCACGCTTCAATGAAACCTTGTACACCTGGATGGTGGTCGGTGGTCTCAAAATGGAAATCGGCTTCATGGTCGATGGCCTGACCGCCATGATGATGTGCGTGGTCACCTTCGTGTCCCTGATGGTTCACATCTACACCATCGGCTACATGGAAGAGGACGAGGGCTACAACCGCTTCTTTGCCTACATCTCGCTGTTCACCTTCTCCATGCTCATGCTGGTCATGAGCAACAACCTGTTGCAGTTGTTCTTCGGCTGGGAGGCCGTGGGTCTGGTGTCTTATTTGCTGATCGGCTTTTGGTTCAACAAGCCCAGCGCCGTGTTCGCCAACATGAAGGCCTTTTTGGTCAACCGTGTCGGTGACTTCGGCTTCATTTTGGGCATTGGTCTGATTGCCGCTTATGCGGGCACGCTCAATTACACCGAGATCTTCAGCAAAGCCCCCGAACTCGCTCCGATCGGCTTTCCCGGTACCGACTGGATGCTGGTGACCGTCATCTGCCTGTGCCTGTTTGTGGGTGCCATGGGCAAGAGCGCCCAGTTTCCCTTGCACGTCTGGTTGCCCGACTCCATGGAAGGCCCCACGCCGATCTCGGCGCTGATCCACGCCGCCACCATGGTGACTGCCGGTATCTTCATGGTCGCTCGCATGTCACCCCTTTATGAGTTGTCTGACACTGCTTTGAATGTGGTGCTGGTGATCGGGGCCATTACAGCCTTGTTCATGGGCTTTTTGGGTATCATCCAGAACGACATCAAGCGTGTGGTGGCTTATTCCACCTTGTCGCAGTTGGGTTACATGACGGTGGCGTTGGGTGCTTCCGCCTACTCGGTCGCCGTGTTCCACCTCATGACCCACGCCTTCTTCAAGGCCTTGTTGTTCCTGGGCGCCGGTTCGGTCATCATGGGCATGCACCACAATCAGGACATCCGCTACATGGGCGGTGTGCGCAAGTACATGCCGATCACCTGGTTGACTTCATTGCTGGGTTCACTGGCTTTGATCGGTACCCCGTTCTTTTCGGGCTTTTACTCCAAAGACAGCATCATCGAAGCGGTGGCCGAAAGCCATTTGCCCGGAGCCGGGTTCGCGCATTTCGCTGTGTTGGCCGGTGTTTTCATCACCGCCTTCTATTCGTTCCGCATGTACTTCCTGGTCTTTCATGGCAAAGAGCGCTACGACCAGAATCCCGATGCGCATCACGACGATCACCACGGTGACCATGGCCACCATGGTGACGGCAAGCCGCACGAGTCTCCCTGGGTGGTCACTCTGCCGCTGGTGTTACTGGCCATCCCCTCGGTCATCATCGGCTACTACACGATCGACCCCATGTTGTTTGGTGAGTTTTTTGCCGACGCGATCTTCGTCGACGGAGATCGCCACCATGCCATGAAAGAACTGCAAGCCATGTTCCATGGCCCTGTGGCCATGGCCATCCACGGCCTGTCCACCTGGCCGTTCTGGTTGGCATTGGCGGGTGTGGTGGTGGCCTGGTACATGTACCTGATCAACCCCAGGGTGCCGGCGGCGTTTGCACGTGCCCTGCGACCCCTGATCGTGGTGCTCGAGAACAAATACTACATGGACTGGATCAACGAAAACATCCTGGCTCGCTTTTCCCGCTTGTTGGGTCTTGGGCTTTGGAAGGGTGGCGATCAGGCCATCATTGACGGCGCAGTGGTCAACGGATCGTGGCGCCTGATCGGTTGGATCTCCGGTGTGGCCCGCCAATTGCAGTCGGGCTATCTTTACCACTATGCCTTGCTGATGATTCTGGGTGTCTTCCTGCTGATGACCTGGTTCGTTTGGCTGAACCCCTGAGACAGAGAGAACAAACATGGGATTGCTAAGCCTTGCCATCTGGACGCCGATTGCTTTTGGCGCCTTGCTGCTGGCCCTGGGTCGTGATGACCAGGCCAAAATCGTGCGCTGGTTTGCCCTGCTGGGCAGCCTCATCAGCTTGCTGGTGACTTTGCCACTTTACACCGGCTTCCAACTCGGCACCGCAGAGTTGCAGTTTGTTGAAAAGTTCATGTGGATCGAGCGTTTCAACATCCACTACCACCTCGCTGTTGACGGTATTTCGTTGTGGTTTGTCTTGCTCACTGCCTTCATCACCGTCATTGTGGTGATGGCCGGGTGGGAGGTCATCACCGAGCGCGTCAATCAATACATGGGTGCTTTCCTGATTTTGTCGGGTTTGATGATCGGCGTTTTCTGTGCCGTCGACGCCATGCTGTTTTACGTCTTCTTCGAAGCCACGCTGATCCCCATGTACCTGATCATCGGCATCTGGGGCGGTCCGCGCAAGATTTACGCGGCGTTCAAATTCTTTCTCTACACGCTGCTGGGCTCTTTGCTGATGCTGATCGCCCTGATCTACCTGTACCTGGTGTCGGGTGGCAGCTTTGATTTGTTCGAGTGGCATCAGTTGCCCTTGCCCGGCTCGGTGCAAACGCTCCTTTTCTTTGCTTTCTTTGCCGCCTTTGCGGTCAAGGTCCCGATGTGGCCGGTGCACACTTGGTTGCCCGATGTCCACGTTGAGGCGCCCACCGGCGGTTCGGCCGTGCTGGCCGCGATCATGCTCAAGTTGGGTGCTTATGGTTTCTTGCGGTTTTCCATGCCGATCGCACCAGACGCTTCGCATGAGTGGGCCGGCCTGATCATCGGTTTGTCGTTGGTCGCCGTCATTTATGTGGGCCTGGTGGCCATGGTGCAGCAAGACATGAAAAAGCTGGTGGCCTACTCGTCGGTGGCGCACATGGGTTTTGTCTCGCTGGGCTTTTTCTTGTTCAATGAACTCGGAGTGGCCGGCGGCCTGGTGCAGATGATCGCTCACGGCTTTGTGTCGGGCGCCATGTTCTTGTGCATCGGTGTGCTCTACGACCGTGTTCACTCGCGCGAAATTTCGAGCTATGGCGGGGTTGTCAATACCATGCCCAAGTTCTCTGCCTTCGCCCTGTTTTTTGCCATGGCCAACTGCGGCTTGCCGGGTACGGCGGGTTTTGTGGGTGAGTGGATGGTGATCCTGGCAGCAGTCGAGGTCAACTTCTGGGTCGGCATGGCCGCCGCTTCGGCCTTGATTTTCGGCGCGGCTTACACCTTGTGGATGGTCAAACGCGTCTACCTGGGACCGGTGGCCAATGATGATGTGCGCGATCTCACCGACATCAATGCCCGCGAATACCTGATGCTGGCCTTGCTGGCCATTGCCGTGCTGGTGATGGGGGTCTATCCCAAGCCCTTCACCGATGTGATGGATGCTTCGGTGACCCAGTTGCTGAGCCATGTGGCCCAGTCGAAACTGCCCAACTGATGAGGATTTAACAAAATGGACTACGCGAGTTGGGTTGTTGCCACCCCTGAAATTTTCCTGCTGGTCATGACCTGTCTGATTGCCCTGATCGATCTGGGCGTCAAAAGTCGTGGCCGCACGCTGACTTACGTGCTGTCGCTTTTCACTTTGGCGGTGGTCGCCTATGTGCAGGCGCAATTCGCCTTGACCGAAGGCACGGCCTACGGTTTTGGCACCATGGTGGTGTCTGACCCCATGGGCAACTGGCTCAAGTGCTTTGCGGCCATTGCCGTCGGAGTGACTTTGGTTTACGGACGCCCCTATGCGGGCGATCGGGACATGATGCGCGGGGGCGAGTTGTTCACGCTCAGTCTGTTGGCGCTGCTGGGCATGTTTGTGATGATCTCGGGCAACAACTTTCTGGTGCTCTACCTCGGCCTCGAGTTGCTGACCCTGTCCAGCTATGCCCTGGTGGCATTGCGCCGCGACAACGCTGTGGCCACCGAAGCGGCCATGAAATACTTTGTGTTGGGTGCATTGGCCAGTGGTTTCCTGCTTTACGGTTTGTCCATGCTCTACGGTGCCACGGGCTCTCTGGACGTGTCCGAAGTCTTTGCCATCATCGCCAGCGGCCAGATCAAACACCAGGTGTTGGTGTTGGGCGTGGTGTTTGTGGTTTGCGGACTGGCATTCAAGTTGGGCGTGGTGCCTTTCCACACCTGGGTGCCCGATGTGTATCAGGGTGCGCCCACGGCGGTGACGCTGATGATCGGCGGCGCCCCCAAATTGGCCGCTTTTGCCCTGGTCATGCGGCTGCTGGTTGACGGGCTGATGCCTTTGGCGATGGATTGGCAGCAAATGCTGGCCGTGCTGGCGGTGGCCTCGTTGCTGGTCGGTAATCTGGCGGCCATCGCGCAAACCAACCTCAAGCGCATGCTGGCCTTCTCGACCATTGCCCAGATGGGCTTTGTGCTCATTGGTCTGTTGTCGGGCGTGGTCGACGGTGACAGCGCACCCGCAGCCAATGCTTACAGCTCGGCCATGTTCTACATCATCACCTATGTGCTGACCACGCTGGCCACCTTCGGGATCATCTTGTTGCTGGCTCGTGAGGGCTTTGAGAGCGAAGAAATCACCGATCTGGCTGGCTTGAATCAGCGCAGCCCCCTGTATGCCGGTGTCATGGCGATTTGTTTGTTTTCGCTCGCGGGCGTGCCCCCGATGGTGGGTTTTTATGCCAAGTTGTCGGTGCTGCAGGCCCTGATCGCGTCGGGTCAGGTGGGCAGCATCGCGCTGGCGGTCTTTGCCGTCATCATGTCCCTGATTGGTGCCTTCTACTACTTGCGCGTGATCAAAGTCATGTACTTTGACAGTCCCATCACCGCCACCACCGTGACAGCGGGCACCGATGTCAAAGTGGTGCTCACCCTCAATGGCGCCTTGGTGCTGCTGCTGGGTCTGATGCCCGGTGGCCTGATGGCACTGTGTGCATCGTCCATCGTGCAGTCGCTGGGCACCTGAGGTGGCGGGTGTGGCTGGCGACAGCCATCTGATCGAGCAACGCCTGGCCAGCACCACCTTGTTGCGCGGCGACTTTCTGCACGCCGTTCGTGACACGGTGGCCTTGCCCAGTGGTGCGCAGGCCACCCGTGAATACATCATCCATCCGGGGGCCGTCATGGTGATCCCCATGCTCGACGATGGGCAGTTGGTGTTGGAGCGCCAGTATCGCCACCCGATGGGCAGGGTGATGATTGAATTTCCGGCCGGTAAACTCGATCCGCACGAAGACATTTGGGCTTGTGCCCGGCGCGAGTTGTTCGAAGAAACCGGCTACCGAGCGATGCAGTGGGCCCGTGCCGGTGTCTTGCATCCCGTCATCAGTTATTCGACCGAGTTCATCGAAGTCTGGTTTGCCCGTGGCCTCACGGCCGGCCAGCGCCAACTCGATGACGAAGAGTTTCTGGATGTTTTCTCCGCCACCCCGCAACAGGTGCTGGACTGGTGTCGCGACGGCACCATCACCGACGCCAAGACCCTGACCGGGGTCTTGTGGCTGCAAAATGTGATCAATGGCAACTGGTCGCTGGATTGGCAGCACCTGCCTGCTTGAAAAACCCCTCGGCCCGCCCCGGATCCCGAATATCTTCATTTGTCGGATAATGAAGCCATGAAAGTTCTGGATCTTCAGTGCAATCACCAGCATGAATTCGAAGGCTGGTTCGGCAGCGAGGATGATTTTCAGTCCCAGTTGTCGCGCCATCTGGTCGAGTGCCCGGTGTGCGCCAGCCACGACATCACCAAGCGTCTGAGCGCACCGCGCCTGAACCTTTCGGGTGCGCGCTCACCCCATTCTGCGCCTGAGCCAACCGAGTCCGACTCATCCACCCATTCCAGTCCCGCCGAGTTGCAAGCCGCTTGGCTGAAGATGGTTCGCCACGTCATGGCCAATACCGTCGATGTGGGTGAAAAATTTGCCGAAGAAGCCCGCAAAATTCATTACGGCGAGATCGAGCAAAAACAAATCCGGGGTCAAGTCTCCGCTGAAGAAACCCGTGAGCTTCTGGAAGAGGGGATCCCGGTCTTGCCCTTGCCGGTCCCCGAAGCCCTCAAAGGTCCTTTGCAATAAAGGTCCCCAAGGGCTTGCTCAGCCGTTCGCAAGGGCTGGTTTCACTTGCCCCAGCTGTCTTTCAGGCCCACGGCGCGGTTGAATACGGGTCGATCGGCCCGGTGATCGATGCGATCGGCGACGAAATACCCGTGGCGTTCGAACTGGAATTTCTGGTCCGGTTGGGCCAGCGCCAAAGACGGTTCGACATAGGCCTGTACCACCTTCAAACTGTCGGGGTTGAGCGCCTGCAAAAAGTCTTTGCCTCCGGCGTCGGGGTGTGCGTCGGCGAACAGGCGGTCATAAAGCCGAACTTCCGCTCGAACTCCATCGGACACGCCGACCCAAGTGATGGCCGCTTTGGCTTTGACGCTGTCAGCGCCCGGGGTGCCGCTTTTGGTCTGGGGGATGACCTTGGCCAGTACCTCGGTCACCAGTCCATTGGCGTCTCGCACGCAGCCGGTGCATTCGACCACATAGCCGCCCTTGAGGCGCACCACATTGCCGGGAAACAGCCGCTTGTAACCTTTTGGGGGTACTTCTTCAAAATCTTCGCGCTCGATCCAGGCTTGGGCGCCGATTTTGAACACCCGATCAGGCAATGGCGTTTGCCCTTCGGCCAATGCGTTGTGAGGCAGGGCAGGCTGGGTGCAGTCTTCGGTATAGGTGGCCGATCCAAACACCTCGGCCCAATTGGTCATCACCAGTTTGACCGGGTCGAGCACCGCCATGCCGCGATGGGCCTTGTGTTCCAGGTCTTCGCGCAGGCAGCCTTCGAGCGTGCTGTAGTCGATCCAGCTGTCACTTTTGGTCACGCCGATGCGCTCGGCAAACAGTTGCAGGCTTTGCGGCGTGTAGCCCCGGCGGCGCAGTCCCACGATGGTGGGCATGCGCGGATCGTCCCAGCCGCTGACGCGTTGCTCATTCACCAATTGCGCCAATTTGCGTTTGCTGGTGACCACATAGGTCAGATTGAGGCGCGCGAATTCGTACTGGCGTGGCGGCGGTGAGGCCAGCAGACCGCCGTCGATCAGGCGTTGCAGCAACCAGTCGTAAAACGGCCGCTGGTCTTCAAACTCCAGCGTGCAGATGCTGTGCGTGATCTGCTCCAGCGCATCCTCGATCGGATGCGCGAAGGTGTACATGGGGTAGACGCACCAGCGGTTGCCGGTGTGATGGTGCTCGGCATGCCGAATGCGATAAATGGCCGGGTCGCGCAGGTTGATGTTGGGGCTGGCCATGTCAATTTTGGCCCGCAACACCATGGCGCCGTCTGGGTGGCGACCGTCGCGCATCTCGCGAAAACGAGCCAGGTTGTCAGACGCGCTTCGATCACGGAACGGGCTGTTCTTGCCCGGCGTGGTGAAGTCGCCCCGGTTGGCGCGCATTTCTTCAGGGGTTTGTTCGTCCACATACGCATGACCGGCCTCGATCAGGTGTTCAGCTGCGCGGTACATGAAATCGAAATAATCGCTGGCCTGGTAGGGCGCCGCGCTGCCTCGGGCTTGACCCGGTTGGGCCCAGTCGAAGCCCAGCCAGCGCACGGCATCGATGATGCTGTTGACGTATTCGGTGTCTTCCTTTTCCGGATTCGTGTCGTCAAAGCGCAAATGACACACGCCACCATAGTCGCGCGCCAGGCCAAAATTCAAGCAAATGCTCTTGGCATGCCCCACGTGCAAATAGCCGTTGGGTTCGGGCGGAAAACGGGTGCGGATTTTGGCCGGATCGGGTTGCCCCCTTGAGTGATGCGCCGCATCGCCCGGTGTGCCTGCCCAACGCCGTTGGGCATAGGTGCCCTGGGCCAGATCGTTTTCGATGATCTGGCGCAAAAAGTTGCTGGGCGTGGCGGGGTTGGGGGATGATGAGGCAGATGACATGAGCCGATTTTAGGGCCTGCCAGAAGCGATAATGGGGCACCTGAGGGAGGGACTGTGGATTTTGTTTTGTTGATCAAGGCCGCGATCATGGGCGTGGTCGAAGGACTGACCGAGTTTTTGCCCATCTCTTCCACCGGACACCTGATTTTGGCAGGCAGTTTGTTGGGTTTTCACGATGAAAAGGCCAAGGTCTTTGACATCGCCATCCAGACCGGTGCCATCTTTGCCGTCATCGGGGTCTACTGGAAAAAAGTCTGGGGCACCCTGGTGGCTTTGCCCAGCCAGCGCGAGGCCCGTCGTTTTGCCCTGAATGTGCTGATCGGGTTTTTCCCGGCGGTGGTGCTGGGGTTGTTGTTGGGCAAATTCATCCAATCCCATCTGTTCACCCCGACTGTGGTCGCGACCACCTTCATCGTGGGCGGCTTCATCATTTTGTGGGCCGAGGGTCGTCATCGGCCACGCACCGAACACGACCACCCTAACGATCGGGTTCGGATTCATCACGTCGAAAACATGAGTCCGCTCGATGCCCTGAAGGTCGGCTTGGTGCAGTGTCTCGCCATGATGCCCGGCACCAGTCGAAGCGGCGCCACCATCATCGGCGGCATGCTGTTGGGCCTGAGCCGGCGCGCTGCCACCGACTATTCTTTTTACCTGGCCATGCCCACCCTGATCGGGGCCGGGATCTACAGCCTTTACAAAGAGCGCGCCATCCTGAGTTGGGACGATGTCCCGATGTTCTGTGTCGGCCTGGCCTTTTCATTTGTCAGCGCCTGGCTGTGCGTGCGCTGGTTGTTGCGCTACATCTCCAGCCACAGCTTCGTGCCCTTTGCCTGGTACCGCATTGCCTTTGGCATCGTGGTGCTGCTCACTGCCCACATGGGCTGGGTGGTGTGGGCGCACTGAGCATGCACACATCAGATCAACTTGTCGCTGGGACTGTGGATTTTTTTCAGGGCGCGTGATTTGGCTCCCGGTGTGAGCAGCGGCACATCGGTGGGTTCGTTGTTCCACATCGGATCGTCCAGGCCATCAAAAGCCTGACGCAGCTTTTCGCCCCACGAGGTGCGCAGCATGTGGAAATAGGCGTTGTTCTCGTCGATGCACAGCACCTGATCACTGGCGAATTTGTCGGCCTGATACACCACCATGTCCAGCGGCAAGCCCACCGACAGATTCGATTTGAGCGTCGAGTCCATGGACACCAGCGCACACTTGGCGGCTTCGTTCAGAGGCGTGTCCGGGGTCAACACCCGGTCCAGCACAGGTTTGCCGTACTTTGACTCGCCAATCTGAAAGTAGGGCGTCTCGGCCGTGGCTTCGATGAAGTTGCCGGCGGAATAGACCTGAAACAGGCGCATCGCCTCGCCTTTGATCTGACCGCCAAAAATCAGCGACACATTGAACTCGACGCCGGCGGCTTTGAGTGAAGCCCCGTCACGCTCGTAGACATGTCGCACGGCTTGGCCCAGGATCCTGGCGGCGTCGAACATGCTGGGCGCGTTCCAGATGGTCATGGGTGTGTCTTCGGGGTTTTCCTGCATTTTTTCGACTTGCAGGATTTCACGCACCGACTGTGAAATGCTCAGGTTGCCGGCTGACAGCAGCACCATGAAGCGGTCACCGGGTTGCTCATACACAATGGTTTTGCGAAAAGTGCTGATCTGGTCCAGTCCCGCATTGGTGCGAGAGTCCGACAAAAACACCAGGCCTGCTTTCAGTTTGATGCCAACGCAGTAAGTCATGAGAGTTTCTTCAGTTGATAAAGCGCGTCCAGCGCCTCTCGGGGCGTCAGGGCGTCAGGGTCCAATTGTGCCAACATCGCCTGCAAGGGCGTGGGGCCAGAGTCGACGTGTTCGGGCGGCGGGGCAAACAAGTCCACTTGCGCCCGGCTGCTTTCGGCTTGCAGTTCCAGCGATTGCAGGGCATGGCGGGCGTGCTGCAACACCGGCGTGGGCATGCCGGCGAGGCGGGCGACCTGAATGCCGTAACTGCGGCTGGCCGGGCCAGCCTGGATTTCATGCAAAAAAACGATGTCGTTGCCACTTTCGGTCGCGCTCACGTGCACATTGACCGCCGAGCGGTGGTTGGCCGGAAACTCGGTCAACTCAAAATAATGGGTGGCGAACAGCGTGAACGACTGTGACTTGTCGTGCAAATGGGTGGCGATGCCCGAAGCCAGCGCCAACCCGTCAAAGGTGGAGGTGCCGCGCCCGATTTCGTCCATCAACACCAGGCTATGCGGCGTGGCTGCACGCAAGATCTGCGCCGCTTCTGTCATCTCGAGCATGAAAGTCGATTGCGCATTGGCCAGGTCATCGGCGGCGCCAATGCGGGTGTGGATGGCATCGATGGGTCCCAACCGGCAGGCGCTGGCAGGCACCGGGCTGCCCATGCTGGCCAGCAGCACGATGATGGCCACTTGACGCATGTAAGTGCTTTTGCCGCCCATGTTGGGTCCGGTGATGACTTGCATGCGGCTGTGCGGGCCCAACTCGGTGTCGTTGGCAATGAAAGCGCCGCTGGAGGTTTCATTCAGACGGGCTTCGACCACCGGGTGTCGCCCCTGGCGGATCGAAATGCAGGGGGTGCGCACGAACTCGGGCATGCACCACTTCAGCGTCAGTCCGCGCTCGGCCAGGGCCAGCAAGGCGTCCAGCGTGGCCAGGGTGTGCGCCAGCGCCACCAGTTGTGGCACATGGGCTTGCAAGTCGTCCAGCAATTGCTCATACAGCCATTTTTCGCGTGCCAAAGCGCGTTCCTGGGCCGACAGGGCTTTGTCCTCAAAGGCTTTGAGCTCAGGGGTGATGAAGCGTTCGGCGTTTTTCAGGGTTTGGCGTCGGCGGTAGTCGTCGGGCACTTTATCCAGTTGGCCTTGGGTCACCTCGATGAAAAAACCATGTACTTTGTTGTATTGCACCCTCAGGTTGGCGATGCCGGTGCGCTCGCGCTCGCGCGCTTCCAAGTCGAGTAAAAAGCCGTCGCAGTTGGTCTGGATGGCGCGCAGTTCATCAAGGTCGGTGTCAAAGCCATGGTTGATCACGCCACCGTCACGCACCATAGCGGCGGGCTCGGGCAGCAGGGCGTGTTGCAACAACTCGGCCAGCCCGGGGGGTGTTTGCAGGTCTTGGGCCAGGCTTTGCAGGGCGACATCCGCAGCGAGCAAAGGGCGCAGGTTCTGCGCCCTTTGCAAGGAGAGCCCGAGCGCCACCAGTTCGCGCGGACGCACCTGTCGCAACGCCGTGCGAGCGCTGATGCGCTGGACATCGCTCATGCCCTTGAGGGCGTCGCGCAGCGATTTCCAGGGGCCTGCGCCACGCTGGTCGTCGCGTCCTTGCAGAGCCAGGATCACCTGTTGGCGTTGCTCGGCCAGGCTGCGCTCACGCGGCGGCTCCAGCAGCCATTGTTTGAGCAAGCGGCTGCCCATGCCGGTCATGCAGGTGTCGAGCAGAGAGAACAGCGTGGGGCTGTCCTCGCCGCGCAGGGTCTGGGTCAGTTCCAGGTTGCGCCGGGTGGCGGCGGGCAGTTCGATCAATTGGTCGTCGCGCTCGACTTGCAAGCTGCGCACATGGGCCAAAGCACGCCCCTGGGTGTGCTCGGCATAAGCCAGCAACGCGGCTGCGGCGGCATGGGCCTGGGGCAGGGCTTCTGCCTGCCAGGCTTGCAGGCTTTGCGCCTGCATCTGCTCCAGCAATTTGCGCTGGCCCAGCGTGGCATCAAACTGCCAAGCCGCGCGTTGGGTCAAGGGGCAGCCCCAGGCCATGGCGCGCAGTTGATCGTCAGCCGCGTCCTGGCTGCAGATGATTTCGCTGGGCGCGATGCGCGCCACCCAGGCTGCCACCTGATCGCTGGCGCATTGCGCCAGGTGCACCACCCCCCGAGTGACACTCAGCCAGGCCAGACCCACGCCATCGGCACGGGCTGCACGGCCACCAAAGTGGATGGCCAACAAATAGGATTCGGTTTTGTCGGCCAGCAACTCGCTGTCGGTCAGCGTGCCGGGCGTCACCACCCGCACCACCTGGCGTTCCACCGGGCCTTTGGTGGCACCGACTTCGCCCACTTGTTCGCAAATGGCGACCGATTCGCCCACCTTGATCAGCCGGGCCAAATAGGTCTCGACCGAATGAAACGGAACCCCGGCCATGACCACCGGCTTGCCTGCCGACTGACCGCGCTGGGTCAGGGTGATGTCGAGCAACCGAACCGCTTTTTCGGCGTCATCAAAGAACAATTCGTAAAAATCGCCCATGCGGTAGAACACCAGTGTGTCCGGGTACTGCGCCTTGATGGCCAGGTACTGGGCCATCATGGGTGTATGGCCGGCTTGGGCAAAATCTTCCGCGCTCGGGGCGGGTGGGGATGCTGACATGGCGGGTATCCTAACGCCTAATTCCCGGGGCTGCGAAGTTGGGCGATCTATGATCGGGGATCAACATCACATGGAGGCCATGCCATGATCACCGAAATCGCCGACATCCAAATTCGTCCGGAGCAACGCACCGAGTTTTTGGCTGCCATCCACCTGGCCGCACGAACCGTCTTGTGCCACGCCCAAGGTTATGTGTCGCACCAAATCTTGCCTTGCGTCGAGTCGCCAGCGCGGGTGGTGTTGATCGTGCAGTGGCAGACCCTGGAAGACCACACGGTGGGATTTCGCCAATCGCCGGCGTTTGCCGAGTGGCGCGCCCTGATTGGCCCATTTTTTGTGCAACCGCCGCACGTGGAGCATTTTGAAGTCAGCTTGCCTGCTTGAAGCCGGCTGACCTGCTGCTTCGCCCTCCCATCGTGCCCAATGGATGTCTTGGCTTCGGCTGGACGGGCATTCGGTCAGCTGGAAGCAGTGGCTGGCAATCAGCGTCATGGAGGTTGAACATCTTCCAAGGCATCAGATATGCGCCTCTAAAAATAGTACAATAAAATTATACAAATGATATGATGTAATTCAATTTAATTTAAAATATCGGCTGAGAACATGAGCACCCACTTGGCGCAATCCCATGGATCGCAGCGGGCGCTTGCCCCAAGGAGCCTGATTTTCGGCCTGAGCCTTGTGCTTGCAGGCTGTGGCGGCGGTGGCGGTTCCAGTTCCAGTTTGGTAGCCTCTATGCTCGAGGACGCTGGCGGCAACACATTGAGCGTCAACGGTATCGGCAAACTGAGCATTCCTCAAAGCGGCATCACCGCCGACCAGTGTTACCGAGCTGGCAGTGACGTCCCGGTCAGTTGCGATGACCCCAGGGCCATCGAACTCAACAGCTACCAGGACGGCATGCTCAACAGCATTGCCCCCTTGAGCTACAGCCAGTTAGGCAGTTTTCCCATCACCAGTTGCGTCAAGGACAACGTCACCGGACTGATTTGGGAGGGCAAGAAAGGCATCGAACCGTATGACATTCGCGGGGTTAACCGTAGTTTCACAAACTTCGACAGTTCCACCGTCCCTCAAAAGTATTATTGGAACGGGTACGACCTAATCAAAGAACCACCCTCCGAGGACGAGATCAAACATACCAGCAACAGCATCGGCTATGTCAATGCCATCAATGAAATGGCCTTGTGCGGGTTCAAAGACTGGCGATTGCCCACTCGTGAAGAACTGTTGACCCTGATGGACTACAGCAAAACCGGGTCACAGCTGACCATCGATACCACCTGGTTCCCGAATACTCGGGTCGGCCTCTATTGGACGTCTACGCCAGTTTTTGGCAATAGCTTTGATGGCTGGCACATCCAGTCCAATAGCGGCTGGGCCTACGACTTCTCCTCACGCCAAAGCCGTACTGGGGTGCGGTTGGTACGCGCCAGTCCGTGATCCGACCGCCATGTCGCATGAAGTTGGGACTTTTCAATTCCCATGGAATCACACTCATCTCCGATCCAACGCGATGGCCAGCAACTTCAAGCACAGACTGTGAATGGGGATGCGCATTTCCAGTCATTGCAATTTGCGGTTCGCTCCGATGTGAAATCGTTCACGCATTTTTTCCCCTGTAAGGAGAGTAGTTGATGCCTCTTTTGTCTGTACCCTCATTTCAACACCGCCTTTTCGCCTGGTGGTTCACACTCTGCGGGGCCTTGTGGAGTTCCGGCTTTGCGCACGCTGCTTGCCCCAGTTGGCCGACTTCTTCGCGTTTTGTGATCGATGGTGATCGAGTCACTGACCAGCGCACTGGCTTGGTTTGGGCGCATTGCAGCGTGGGCCAGAGCTGGAACGGTAACACCTGCACCGGCGCAGCCAGCACCATGAACCACGAGGACGCCCTGAGGCATGCCCAAAGTCAGCTCGGCTGGCGCTTGCCCCAAGTGAAAGAACTGGCCATTCTGGCGGATGTGGGGTGCATAAACCCAGCCATTGATGCGATGGCTTTTCCTGTCACACCCAGTGCCTTCTTTTGGACCAGTACGCCGTATGCAGAAGATTTCACCCGTGCCATGGGTGTCGATTTCGATCGCGGCAGAGTCTTGGCTGACTCGCGAAGCAGCATGAATTTTGTTCGATTGGTGCGTGCCAATCGGTGATGTCAGGCCAGCATAGCCCCGGATTTCCCAGAGGCCAGGACCTTGGTGAGCGATGCGGCGAGATGAAGGAACTGCCCAATCAGATCGGCGCCGCGTCGTCCGCCGCAGTTTCAGGCAAGGGCGCGGGGCTGGCGGCCGAAGCCACGGCCATTTTGTCGGCCACGCCGGCAAACTTGCTGTATTTGCCCAACACCTGCACCATCTGGCCGTAGATGCGCGGGTTGCCCGCGAGACACTCGCGCTGGTGCAAAAAGTCGGCGTCGCCACTGAAGTTGCCCACCAGGCCACCGGCCTCGGTGATCAGCAAAGAGCCGGCGGCCACGTCCCAGGGCGACAAGCCGGTTTCAAAAAAGCCGTCGGTAAAGCCGGCAGCGACATACGCCAGATCCAGCGCGGCCGCACCGGGGCGGCGCAGGGCGGCGGTGCATCGCATCATGTCGCCCATCAGACGCAGATACTGATCGATGCTGTCATCGGGGCGAAACGGAAAACCGGTGGCAATCAGGCATTCTTTCAGTCGCGTGCGCTTGCCGACACGAATGCGGCGTTCGTTCATGAAGGCCCCACGACCCCGTGTGGCCGTGAACAAATCATTGCGGGTCGGGTCGTACACCACGGCCTGCTCGATGCGACCCCTGACCTGCAAGGCAATGCTCACGCAGTACACCGGGAAACCGTGGATGAAATTGGTCGTACCGTCGAGCGGGTCGATGATCCAGACATGGTCGGAATGGGGGTTGCCACGCGTTTCGCCCGACTCTTCGGCCAATATGCCGTGATCGGGGTAGGCGGTCAACAAGGTGCTGATGATGGCTTCTTCAGCCGCATGGTCCACTTCGGTCACAAAATCATTGGATTGCTTTTGCGACACCCGCACGGCTTCGATGTCGAGCGCGGCCCGGTTGATGATGGCGCCGGCAGCGCGAGCGGCCTTGATGGCCATGTTGAGCATGGGGTGCAAAGAAGTGGACATGGGTTGTGACCCGGGCGCAAACCCGGTGTGAAGAGCCGAAATGACCTGACGGCGATGCGTCAGGCGACAATAGCGTGATTTTACGCCCATTCCATGAAAACCCGTTTCATCCTGATCGAGACCAGCCACGCCGGCAATGTGGGTGCCGCAGCCCGCGCCCTCAAGGTCATGGGCTTTGCCGAGTTGGTGCTGGTTGCACCGCGCTGGGCCAATGTTTTGCGGCGTGAAGAAACCATCCAGCGTGCCAGTGGCGCTCTGGACGTGTTGCGCGATGCCCGCATCGTCGATACCCTGGACGAAGCACTCGACGGCCTGACCCACTTGTGCGCCACCGCCATGGTGCCGCGTGATTTTGGTCCGCCCACGGTCACCCCGCGCGAGCACCTGTCTCAGTTGGCGCAACAAGAGCCTGCACCCCTGGGCGTGGGTTTTTTGTTCGGCTCCGAGCGCTTTGGCATGAAAAACGACGATGTCTACCGCTGCCACGCGGCGCTCAGCATTCCCACCAACCCGCAATTCGGCTCGCTCAACCTGGCCAGCGCGATCCAGGTCGTGGCCTACGAGTGGCGGTTGGCCCTGGGCGGATACGGGGTTCAGGATCCGCGCCCCCGGGCCGATTTGGCGGACGCACAGGCTGTCGCTGGCTTGTTGTCGCATTGGGAGCGGTCTTTGGTCGAGATCGGCTTTTTGGATCCGAAAGCGCCCAAAAAACTCATGCCGCGCCTGCAGCAACTCTTCAATCGCGCGCAACTCACCGAGGAAGAAGTCCATATCCTGCGCGGTGTCGCGCGTCACATGGCGCAACGTCCCTCGGAGAACAAGCTAGACTAGACCCATGTTCAGTCGCATGCGTTCCGATGTCCAGTGCATCCTTGATCGGGATCCCGCCGCCCGCACCCGCTGGGAGGTCATCACTTGCTACCCGGGCTTGCACGCCATCTGGATGCACCGTGTCGCTCATGCCTGCTGGACCTCGGGTTTCAAATGGGTGGGGCGCGCCATCTCGCATGTCTCGCGCTGGTTGACCGGCATCGAAATCCATCCCGGCGCGGTCATCGGGGATCGTGTTTTCTTCGACCATGCCATGGGCGTGGTGGTCGGCGAGACCGCCGAAATCGGCGACGGTTGCACCATCTATCAGGGGGTCACCCTGGGCGGCACTTCCTTGTACAAAGGCGTCAAACGCCACCCCACCTTGGGGCGCGATGTGGTCGTCAGTGCCGGAGCCAAGGTCCTGGGCGGCTTTGTGGTGGGTGATGGGGCCAAGATTGGCAGCAATGCCGTGGTCATCAAACCTGTCCCGGCCGGTGCCACTGCTGTGGGCATACCGGCGCGCATCATCGAGTCCAAGGCCGGGGTCAGCGCCGACGTGTCACCGATGCCGGCCTTCAATGCCTACGGCATCACCCAACAAGAAGACCCGCTCAGCCAAGCCTTGCACAAGCTGATCGAACATGCCGCTCAACAAGAGCGACAGATCGAGCAACTGCGTGCCGCACTGGAAAAAATATCTCCCGAAGCTTGTGCCGAGTTGGCCAAAGATGCCGACCACCTTCCGGTGGATCAGCTCAACAAGATGGTCTGATCAGGCTTTGGGTCGAATGGCGTTTTTGGGTCGAAACGCCTTGCAGAACTCGTCGCGTGTTTCCATGTAGGGGCCCCCGATCAGATCCACGCAGTAAGGCACCGCGGCAAAAATCCCGTCGACCAGCGTTTTCCCTTCGGCGTCTTTCAGGCCGCCCAGGGTTTCCTGGATCGACTTCGGTTGGCCCGGCAGGTTGATGATCAGGCTGCTGCCCCGGATCACCGCCACCTGGCGCGACAAAATGGCCGTCGGCACAAAACGCAGGCTGATCTGGCGCATTTGCTCGCCAAAGCCGGGCATGACTTTGTCTGCCACCGCCAGAGTGGCTTCGGGGGTCACATCGCGCGGAGCCGGCCCCGTGCCGCCGGTGGTCAGCACCAAATCACAACCGGCGTCGCACAAATCGATCAGCGCCTGGCTGATGCGGTCTTGCTCGTCGGGGATCAGCTTGGGCACGAATTCGACGGGGTTGCACAAGGCGCGGGTCAGCCACTCGCGCAACGCTGGCAGGCCTTTGTCCTCATAGACGCCAGTGCTGGCGCGATCGCTGACCGAAACGATGCCAATTTTGACCGGGTCGCATTGGGGATCCGGGGCCGGCAGACTGGTGGGCTCAGGGTTCGTCATGGTTGAGGTGCTGCTTGATGATTTGGAACAACTCGCGATAAGCGCGGCCTTGTCGCGGAGCCAGGCCTTGTGATTCGGTTTTGGCGTTGGCCGGGTTGTCTTTGCGGGCCTGGCGCATCAGCGCGCGCATTTGCTGGCTGTCGCTGTTCGGGAATGCCGCCATCCAGTCGGACAAAGCCTCATCGGTGGCCAACAGGGCGTCACGCCATTGCTCGGCCTGGTGCAGCAAAGCCACCTCTTCGGCGCTGCCTTTGTGTTGCACCTCCAGCGCCTGGCGGATGGCTTGGACATCCTCTTCGGTCAACTGGCGCATGAGTTTGCCGACAAACTGCATCTGGCGTCGCCGACCCTCGAAATTGCTGATCCGGCCCGCTTCGTCCACGGCCTCCAGCAGGCGGTCGTTCAGGTGGCCTTGGCTCAGCAGGCGCTCACGCAGGTCTTTGCGCAGGGTCAACATCGACTCGCCCAGCTCCTGACGCTCTGCGCTTTCGCGCTTGAGGTCGGTTTTGCTGGCGCTGTCGGTGCCTTTGAGTTCGGCTTTCAGGGCCAAATCGAGTTCGCTGCCCTCGGCCACGAACACGCCTTTGACGAAATAGCCTTTTTTCGGTTTTCTGGACATAGCCCAAGTATCATAGCTTCCGTCATGACCCAGCCCTCTTCATCCCCATCTCCCACCCCTTTGTCCGGCTTTCAGTACAGCCGCCATCAATTCGAGCACATGGTCGATGCCGCCTTGGCTCATGCCCGCAAACTCGGGGCCACCGACGCGGGGGCCGAAGCCTCTGAAGGATGCGGCCTGAGCGTGTCGGTGCGCAAGGGCGACCTGGAAAACATCGAGCGCAACCGCGACAAGTCGCTGGGCATCACGGTCTATGTGGGGCAGCGGCGCGGCAGCGCGAGCACTTCAGACTTTTCTCCACAAGCGATCGAGCGCACGGTGCAGGCGGCCTTTGACATCGCCCGTTTTACCGCCGAAGATCCGGCTGCCGGTCTGCCCGACGACGCAGACATCGCCCGCCACCATCCCGAACTTGATCTGTTCCACCCCTGGGCCATCAGCAGTCAGGAAGCGACTGAACTTGCACTTCGCTGTGAAGCCGCTGCGCTGGACACCGATCCCCGCGTGACCAACAGCGAGGGGGCCATGGTCTCGGCACAGCAAAGCCATTTTTTCAGCGCCACCAGCCGGGGCTTTCGCGGCGGCTATGCCAGCTCGCGCCACAGCCTGTCGGTGGCACCGATCGCCAGCGTGGGCGAAGACATGCAACGCGACGCTTGGTACAGCTCGATGCGCCGCGCCAGCGACCTGGCCAGCCCCGAAGCGGTGGGGCGCTATGCCGCAGAACGCGCCCTTTCCCGGCTGGGGTCGCGCAAAATCAGCACCCGCACCTGCCCGGTGCTGTTTGAGTCCACACTGGCCACGGGCCTCATGGGGCATTTCATCCAGGCCATCAGCGGCGGGGCTCTGTACCGCAAAAGCACTTTCTTGCTCGATTCATTGGGCAAGCCCGTCTTCCCCAAACACATCCGCATCCACGAAGACCCGTATGTGCCCCTGGGCAAGGGCAGCTCGCCCTTTGACGAAGAGGGCGTCACCCCCAAAAAGCGCGACATCGTGACCGATGGCCGGGTGCAGGGATATGTGCTCAGCACCTACTCGGCCCGCAAGCTGGGTTTGCGCACCACCGGCAACGCCGGCGGTTCGCACAACCTCACCATGACATCCAGCCAGACCCGCCCCGGTGACGATCTCGATGAGATGCTGCGCAAACTGGGCACCGGCCTCTTTGTGGTCGAACTGATGGGGCAGGGCGTGAACTCGGTGACCGGCGACTATTCGCGCGGTGCCAGCGGCTTTTGGGTCGAAAAAGGCCGCATCGCCTACCCGGTGCAAGAAATCACCATCGCCGGCAATTTGCGCGACATGTACAAAGGCATCTTGGCGGTCGGTGCCGACGCCTACAACTACGGCGCCAAAACGGTCGGCTCGGTGCTGATCAACCGCATGAAAATCGCGGGGTCGTGATCAACCCAGCGCGGCTTTCACGGCGGCACTCACCTGACCCATGTCGGCCTTGCCGGCCAGGCGGGTTTTGACCACGCCCATGACCTTGCCCATGTCGCCGGGACCGCTGGCACCGACTTCGGCCACGATGGCGCGCACTTCGGCGGCGATTTCTTCCGCTGACAGGCGGGCGGGCAGGTAGACCTTGAGCACGTCGATTTCAGCCGCTTCGACCGCAGCCAGGTCGGCCCGACCGGCTTGCTCGTAGGCGCTGATCGAGTCTTTGCGCTGCTTGATCAGTTTGTCGACGATGGCGATGATGGCCACATCATCCAGGGTGACGCGCTCGTCGACTTCCTTTTGCTTCATCGCCGCTTGCAACAGGCGGATGGTGCCCAGCCGCGCGCTGTCTTTGGCGCGCATGGCGGTTTTCATGTCTTCGGTGATCTGGTCTTTCAGGCTCATGTCGTTTCTCTCCAAAACAAAGGCCCGCGCGGGTGTCCCCGGGCGAGCCTGTGGGTCTGAACCGCAGGGGATCAGTACATCTTCTTGGGCAACTGCATGCTGCGCACGCGCTTGTAGTGGCGCTTGACGGCAGCCGCTTTTTTGCGCTTGCGCTCGGCGGTGGGCTTCTCGTAGAACTCGCGGGCGCGCAGTTCGGTCAGCAGACCCAATTTTTCGATGGTGCGCTTGAAGCGGCGCAGGGCAACTTCAAAAGGCTCGTTTTCTTTGACGCGGATGGTTGTCATTGACAGTCAATTCAAATGGTGTGCGAGCACAGGGTGGTCGGCAAGATCGATCAAATCCGTTCACCGTGCTTGCGAAGTCCCCGACACAAGGTGATCAGGCCGTCGGGTATTTGCCAGCAAAACCAACATTATAGCGTCAATTTGAGCCCCCGCCAAAGCGCTGGATGCCCAGCTCGACGGGTTTGGACATGTTCACGCTGCGCAACCTGATCTGGGGATGCGCCAGTGCAAACACCCGGTAGATCTCGTCCACAAACGACTGGCCCACATGGTTCACGCCTGCATAGTCCAGGATCACCGTTTTGAATTGGGTCGCCCGCTCCAGTGCCCATTTGGCTTGCGAACGCGACACCAGCTCGCTGCTCAGGCGCGCCAGGCGCACCGGAATTTCTGTGGTGTGAAAGGCCTCTGCGCCGATGTCGTGTGGCTCAAAGTACTTGTCATAAACCTGGTTGGGGGTGCGTGTGCTGTCCACACTCAGGGTCATTCGAACCACGGTTTGTGCCTGCTTGGGGCGCAACAAGGCCTGGGCATCGATCCAGTCAAAGGCGGGCAGCGGGCGATGGATTTCGTGCGGGTCAAAGCGCAAGCCCTTGGACTCGATGGCAAAGCCGTCCATCATCCGCGAGCTCACGAACACCCCCATGCCCGAATGCCCTTGAGGGGCGGTGGTGAATTTGCCTTTGGCCAGTTCCAGCACCGCCAGCCGTGGGTCAAAGAGTTGCGCAGCTTGGGCGATGCGATCGAAGATCCCCACGCCGTCGTCGGCCACCAGCAACGCCAGTTGACCGTCAGACACCTGTGCGCCACAGGCCATGCGCTCGGCTTGCGAGTGGTCGAGCACGTTGTTGATCATCTCGGTCATGGCGGTGTAGGACAGGCTTTTGACATTGGGCTCAAGGTCTGACAACAGCGGGACCAAATGGCGCTCCCAAACCATCATTTCGCCCCCTTGCGACTGCACCTCCTCGCGACTGAATACACCGATCCAAAAGCGTTGATGTCCCAGTTGATAGGTCTGGCGCGTGCCGCTGCCCAGGCGTGTCAAAAAGCCCGAGTCCGCCAGTTTTTTGATGCGACGCGAGACCGCCACCCGCGACAGACCTGTGCGTTCGGTGGCCACGCTGGCCAGCGGTCCGCCTTGGGCTGCGCAGGCCAAAATGGTTGCATCGTGGAGGTCAAGCATTTGTATCGCGTCTTATAAATTTCGTCTTTCAAATTGTATATCGAAAGTTAATTAATTGTATATTCAAGACAGGAAGTCCTCCACCAGCTCCGCCAAAGCCTCGGGCTGATCGTGGTGCAGCATGTGCCCGGCGTCTTCGATGCGGGCATGGGTCAATTGGGGCACGGCTTTCATGCGCTCGTGAAACATCTCCAGGGTGTAGCTGCCTTTCCACCATTGACTCAGGCTGTCGTCGCTGGCCACCACGGACAGGGTCGGGGCGCTGATGCGGGCGAAGATTTCCTGCACTTCGTCCACCCGGTACAGGTTGGCGTTGATGATCTTGTGCGCCGGATGACCCTGAATGATCCATTGCCCCTGGTCGTTCTGGCGCGCCCATCGTTGGGCCAGCCAGGCGGCCTTGTCGGCATCCAGCCTGGGGTTGTTTTTGCGCAGCCGCTCGGCCACGGCGTCGACACTGTCATAGGGTTTCAGCCCCATCTCGCCACGCCGATATTGGCGCAATTCGTCCAGCCACTGGGCATAGCGTTTGGGGGCTTGGGAAGGGCGGGTGGGGGCCATTCCAAAGCCTTCCAGGTTGATCAGTTTGCGAATGCGCTCGGGCCTGACCCCGGCGTACATCATGGCCACATTGCCGCCCATGCTGTGCCCCAGCAGGTCCACCTGCTGTTCGGCTGCAAAGTGGTCGAGCAAGGCATCGAGGTCGGCCAAATAATCGGGAAACCAAAAATTGTCGGTGTCGACCTGCGTCAGGCCATAGCCGCGCCAGTCGGGCGCCAGGATGTGTCTGGGCTGCCCCATGGCATCGACCATGAACTGAAACGAGTCGGCCACGTCCATCCAGCCGTGTACCATGAACAGGGTCGGCTGACCGGCTTGGGGCTGGCCCCATTCGAGCAAGTGGTAGTTCAGGCCCCGAATGGGGGCAAACACGCTTTTGGCAGGGTGGCGGGCGGTGTACATTGGCCCATCATAAGGAATTTTCAAGCGCGCCCGCTCATGAAACAAGACCACTACCTGCGCATGATGCGCGACTTCGACTGGCAGGTGCCCCGGCACTTCAACATGGCTCAAGTCTGCGCTGGGCGTTGGGCCAGTCAAGCCGATGCCTCCAACCGGGTGGCGATCATCGAACATGCGCCGCAAGGCGAGCGACGCCACAGCTACGCCCAGTTGCAACAGGCCGCCGACCGGGTCAGTGCCTTGTTGCGCGCCCGTGGAGTTTGTCGTGGCGAACGGGTGGCGCTGGTTTTGCCGCAGCGTTTCGAGACTGCGGCGGCTTACATCGGCATCCTGCAAATGGGGGCCGTGGCCATGCCGCTGTCCTTGTTGTTTGGCCCCGATGCCTTGCTCTATCGCTTGCAAGACAGCGGGGCTGTGGCGGCCATCGTTGATGAACAGTCGGTGCAAAACGTGAGCGAGGTGAGGCCTCAGTGTCCTGCCCTGCACACCCTGGTGGGCATGGGTGGCGCAGCCACGGCGTGCGACGTGGCTTGGCCCGCAGCCGGGCGCGGTCCGGCTCGGCGCACCGCCGTCGTCAAGACCCTGGCCGAGGACCCGGCGGTGCTCATCTACACCAGCGGCACCACCGGACCGCCCAAGGGCGCGCTCATTCCGCACCGCGCCCTGATTGGCAACCTCAGCGGTTTTGTCTGCAGCCAGAACTGGTTTGGATTTGATCCCGCAGACCATTCGCCACACGAAAGTGACGCCGTGTTCTGGTCGCCCGCCGACTGGGCCTGGACCGGCGGTTTGATGGATGCTTTGTTGCCCACTTTGTACTTTGGACGTCCCATCGTCGCCTGGGCCGGGCGCTTCAGTCCCGAACTGGCGTTTGAACTGATGCAGCGCCACCGCGTCAGCCACACGTTTTTGTTTCCCACGGCATTAAAGGCCATGATGAAGGCTTATCCCCGCCCAAGCGAACAATTCCAATTGCGGTTGCAAGCCATCATGAGCGCCGGCGAGGCCGTGGGTGACGCCGTGTTTGCTTACTGTCGGGATCAGTTGGGTGTCATCGTCAATGAAATGTTCGGTCAGACCGAAATCAACTACATCGTCGGCAATTGCGCCATGAACGACCAGCGAGCCGGCGGTGTGGGTTGGCCGGCCAAGCCCGGCAGCATGGGCAAGGGCTATCCGGGCCATCGCGTCGACGTCATCGACGAGCAAGGCCTGCCGGTGCCGGATGGCGTGCCCGGCGACGTGGCTTTGCACCGGTTCAACATCCACGGCCAACCCGACCCGATCTTCTTTTTGGGCTATTGGAACAACCCGCAGGCGACCGAAGGCAAATACACCGGCGACTGGTGCCGAACGGGCGACCTGGCGGTGCGAGATGCCGATGGCTACCTCTGGTATCAGGGGCGTTCGGACGATGTCTTCAAATCGGCCGGTTACCGCATCGGACCCAGCGAAATCGAGAACTGCCTGGTCAAACACCCGGCGGTGGCCAACGCCGCCGTCGTGCCCAAGCCCGACCCCGAGCGAGGTGCGTTGGTCAAGGCCTATGTGGTGCTGGCCCCGGGTCACAGCGCCAGCGGCGCGCTGATCGCTGACTTGCAAGCCCATGTGCGCGGCTTGCTGGCCCCCTATGAGTACCCCAAAGAGATCGAGTTCATCGACGCCTTGCCCATGACCACCACGGGCAAGGTGCAACGCCGGGTGCTGCGCTTGCAAGAAGAAGATCGTGCGCGACAGACGCGATAATCCTGACCCATGATTGAATCCTTCATTGCCGTTGTGGTCGCCTACCTGGTGGGCTCTTTGTCTTTTGCGGTCATCGTCAGCCGCCTGATGGGCTTGAACGATCCGCGCACCTACGGCAGCGGCAACCCCGGTGCCACCAATGTGCTGCGCTCGGGCAACAAGGCTGCCGCCGCCCTCACGTTGTTGCTCGACGCCCTCAAGGGCTGGTTGCCGGTTTGGGTGGTGGCGCAATGGGGCGCTGAGTTGGGATTGTCCGATGCGGCGTTGGCGCCGGTGGCTTTGGCCGCTTTTGTGGGCCATGTGTTCCCGGTGTTTTTCAAATTTCAGGGTGGCAAGGGCGTGGCCACCGCAGCGGGGGTGCTGATCGGCATTCAGCCCTGGCTGGGATTGGCCACTTTGGCCACTTGGCTCATCGTCGTCTATTTCAGCCGCATTTCTTCCCTGGGTGCGGTTTGTGCCGCCGTTTTTGCGCCGTTCTATTATGTGTTTGGCAGTGATGTGGCCTGGCCGGCTCAGCCGGGTTTGGGACTGGCCATTGCGGCCATGGGCGCGGTGCTGTTGTACCGCCACAGCGCCAACATTTCGCGTTTGATCAAGGGCACCGAGCCGCGCATCGGACAGTCGAAGAACAGCTGATCAGTCGCGAAAGTTATTGAAACTCAACGGCAGCTCGGCCATGTCCTTGCGAATCAGGGCCATGGCGGCTTGCAAATCATCCCGCTTGGCTCCGGTCACTCGCACCGCATCGCCCTGGATCGCAGCCTGAACCTTCAGTTTGCTGTCTTTGATCAGGCGCTGGATTTTTTTGGCGGCTTCCGATTCAATGCCGTTGCGCACTTTGATCACCTGTTTGACCTTGTCACCGCCGATTTTTTGGGCGTCCCCGACATCCAGGAAGCGCACATCCACACTGCGCTTGGTCAGTTTGTTGCGCAAGATGTCTTCTACCTGGGTCAACTGAAACTCGGCGTCGCCAAACAGGGTGATTTCCTTGTCTTTCAGCTCGATGCCGGCGGAGGTGCCTTTGAAGTCAAAGCGGGTGCCGATTTCCTTGGCCGCATTGTCCACGGCATTTCTGACTTCAACCAAATTGGCTTCACAAACGGTGTCAAAAGAGGGCATGGTGATGTCCTTCAGAGTCGCACAATGCGACAATTCTCCCATGTTCATCGAGCAGCAGGTATCCCTGCAACCTTACAACACCTTCGGGATTGTCGCCCGCGCCCAGCACCTCGTGCGGGTGCGATCCGGCGATGATGTCCGCCAGGCTTTGGCTTCCCCTTGGGGCGCCGGGCCCATTTTCATCTTGGGCGGAGGCAGCAACATTGTCCTGACCGGTGACGTCAGGGCCCTGGTTCTCAAGGTCGAGAGTCGCGGGTGTCGCTTGCTAGAAGAAGACGACAAAAGCTGGCTGATCGAGGCACAAGCCGGTGAAAACTGGCATGAATTTGTGAAATGGACTCTTGAGCAAGGATGGCCAGGTCTGGAGAACATGGCGCTGATCCCCGGCACCGTCGGCGCTGCGCCGGTCCAAAACATCGGGGCCTACGGCGTCGAACTGCAGGATCGTTTTGACTCTCTCGACGCCATTGATTTGCGCACCGGTCACGAATACACCCTGCGTGCCGACCAATGCGCCTTCGGTTACCGTGATTCCATTTTCAAGCACGGGCCGGACAGCGACCGCGGTGCCTCCAGTGCCATGGGCTTGGCGGGGCGGGCGCTCATTTTGCGCGTCAGGTTTCGGCTGGGCAAGCGCTGGCGCCCCGAGCTTGGCTACCAGGATCTGCAGCGCAAAGTGGCTGAAAATCCGGGCGTTGAACCCAGCGCACGGCAGATCTTTGACTGGGTTTGCGAAGTGCGCCGGGCCAAACTGCCCGACCCGGCGGTCATCGGCAATGCCGGCAGTTTTTTCAAAAACCCCACCGTCACCGAAGAGCAATGTGCCGACATCATCGGGCGCGACCCCAAAGTGGTTTTCTACCACCTGGATGACGGCCGCATCAAACTGGCCGCCGGCTGGCTGATCGACGCCTGCGGCTGGAAAGGCAAAACCATCGGCCACGCCGGAGTTTACGACCGCCAGGCCCTGGTCTTGGTCAATCGTGGCGGGCGCGACACCCCTTGTACCGGGGGCGAAGTGATGACCTTGGCCAAAGCCATCCAAACCAGCGTCTACGAACGCTTTGGCATCCTGCTCGAACCCGAACCTGTCGTGGTCTGAACCCAAAATTGGGGTCTGACCCCAATTTCTGCACTGTGGCAAAAAAGCAACCATTAATTGGGGTCAGACCCCAATTAAAGAATTTGTTGATTCAGTGCGAGGACGAGGGGGAGGCTGATGGCGGCGGCGAGGGTGGAGAGGGTCACCAGGCCAGCGACATAGGCGCCGTCAAAGCCCATGCGCGCGGCCAGCACATAGGCGCTGGAGGCCGTGGGCAGTGCCGAGAAAACCAGCAGGATCGTGGTTTGGAGCGGGGTCAAGCCCCACCAGCTGGCCAAGAACCAGGCGCACAGCGGCATGCAGCCGTGTTTGATGGCCAAAACCGAGGCCGTGAGCACTCTGCCATCGCCCAGCCGTTTGAGCTCCAGTCCGGCGCCGGCCGCCATCAGACCCAGCGGGATCGAGGCGTTGCCGATTCGGCTCAGCGTGGGACCCAATGTGTCGGGAATGCTCAGCCCGGACAAGTTGAACAACAATCCTCCGACGGTCGCCATGATCAGCGGGTTGCGTGCCAATTCGCGCAGCAGGCCATGGCTGCCACGCCGGGCCATGGGCCAGACCGAGGCCACATTGAACATGGGGACGCAAAATCCGATCAGTACGGCAAATTGCTGGGTGCCGGCCGGGCCCAGCAGCCGGTCGGCCAAAGCCAGACCAAAGAATGAGTTGAAGCGAAAGGCGGTTTGGGCTGCGCCTGCGTGCAAGTGCGGGTCGATCCAGCGTCGCAAGCCGGGCAGGTGGGGCAGCGCGTAGCTGAGCGAAATCCCGCACAGGCCCAAGGTGACCCCCGCTCCGATCATGCTCGAGGCCGCCCCCAAATCGAGTGGCGCACGCGCGATCGAGTAAAACAGCAAGACCGGAAAGAGGAAAAAATACACCAGATTTTCAACAGGTTGCCAGATGTCGCGGCCCAGTCGGGTGTAACGGCAAATCAGGTAGCCGCACAAAATGAGGGAAAAATCCGGCAAGAGCAGTTGAGCGATGTTCACCGAAGAAGCATAACTTTGATTCGCCTCAAGGCGTGGGGTCATGGTCACAGGGGTAACATTCGGATGTTTTTCTCAAGGGAGTCTTCACATGAAAACATCGCGTTTGTTGCTGGGTCTCAGCCTGGCTTTGTCTTCCACCTTGGCCCTGGCCCAGACTTATCCGACCAAGCCGGTGAAATTGGTGGTGCCTTTCGCTCCGGGCGGTACCACCGACATCGTGGCCAGGGTGATCGCCGAGCCATTGGGCAAGGCGCTGGGTCAACCGGTCGTGATCGAGAACAAAGCCGGTGGCGGCGGCGTGATCGGGGCCAGTGAAACCGCCAAGTCGGCACCGGATGGTTACTCGTTGGGCATGGCGACGGTGTCGACCACGGCGGCCAACCCGGCCATCAACCCGAAAATTCCTTACAACGTGGCCACCGATTTCACTCCGGTGATCAACATCGCCGCCACCCCCAACATCATCGCGGTTCACCCCAGCTTTCCGGCCAAGGACTTCAAGGGTTTTCTGGCTGAAATCAAGGCCAATCCCGGCAAGTACTCTTATGCCTCATCGGGCACCGGTGGCATTGGTCACTTGCAGACCGAGCTGTTCAAAAGCTTGAGCCAGACCTTCATCATTCACATTCCTTACCGGGGCGCCGGTCCGGCGCTCAACGATGTCGTGGCGGGTCAAGTGCCGATCATGTTTGACAATTTGCCCTCTGCTTTGCCCTTCATCCAGTCGGGCAAGCTGGTGCCGATCGTGGTGGCTGCACCCCAGCGTCTGGCCGTTTTGCCCCAGGTCCCGACCTTCAAGGAGGTGGGTTTCGAGCCGGTCAACCGCATGGCCTACTATGGCATTTTGGGTCCCAAGGGCATGCCCAAGGAGATCGTTGACAAGATCAGCTCCGCCACCCGTCAGGTTTTGCAGGATCCGGCCGTGCGCAAGCGCATTGAAGACACGGGCTCGCTGTTGGTGGGCAACACTGCCGAGCAGTTTGCCGCCCAAATGAAGGCCGAGTACGAGGTCTATAAAAAGGTGGTTGACACCCAGAAACTTCGACTGGACTGATGGCTGAGCCGGACCGCATCCAGCCGCTCAACGACCCGGTCATCGACCGGTTTGTGGATGCCTTGTGGCTGGAAGATGGCCTGGCCAAGTTGACTTTGGCGGCCTATCGGCGCGACTTGGCGCTTTTGAATGGCTGGTTGAAGCAAGAAAACGGACCCGCTCTTTTGCAGGTGCAAGAGTCCCAGCTGCAAGCTTATTTCGCCCATCGTCATGGCCAGACCCGGGCCACCACAGCCAACCGACGCCTGACCGTGCTCAGGCGTTTTTTCCATTGGTGCTTGCGCGAGCACCTGATCTCGGCGGATCCGACGGCGCGCATGCTCTCGGCCCGCCAACCTTTGCGGGTGCCCAAATCCCTGAGTGAAGCCGAAGTCGAGGCCCTGCTGTCGGCACCGGATGCCGACACCCCGTTGGGTTTGCGCGATCGCGCCATGCTGGAGTTGATGTACGCCAGTGGTTTGCGAGTCACCGAGTTGGTGTCTTTGCGTCGAGTGGATGTGTTGTTGAGCGAGCAGGTGCTGAGGGTTTGGGGGAAAGGCAGCAAGGAGCGTTTGGTGCCTTATGGTCAGGAAGCGGCGCACTGGCTCGAACGCTACCTGGGCAGCGCACGCCCTGAGTTGGTAGGCGGACAAGCCGAGGAGGCGCTGTTCGTCACCGCGCGGGGCTCCCGGGCAGGCGGCGGCATGAGTCGTGTCATGTTTTGGGGATTGGTTCGCAAATATGCGCTCCAAGCGGGCATCTCAAGGCCCTTGTCCCCGCACACCCTGCGACATGCTTTTGCCACGCATTTGCTCAACCACGGGGTCGATCTCAGGGCAGTGCAATTGTTGCTGGGACATGCGGACATCTCGACCACCACCATTTACACCCACATCGCCCGCGAGCGTTTGCAGCAACTGCATGCCCGGCATCATCCGCGCGGGCAGTAGTTATCACTGAATCGACGGGGATCCGGGCGCGGTGTCGACAAAGATTTGTTCGGTGTCGATGGCATCAAAGCGATAAGCCAGGCCGCAAAAATCACAACCGACTTCGATTTGACCTTGTTCGCGCACGATGTCGCGGGCTTCTTCGGAACCCAGGCCGTGGATCATGCGACGCACCCGTTCTCGGCTGCATTTGCAGGCAAAACGCGGTGCCCGTTCGCCAATCAAGGGGTCGAATTCGATGCGATTTTCTTCCCAAAACAGACGCCGCAGCACGGTGGGACCGTCCAGTTCGAGCAATTCGGACTGTTTCAGGCTGGCGGCCAAAATGGCGATGCGCGCGTAGTCTTCGTTGCGACCGATTTCGTCCTCGTCGGCCTGGGTCGAGCGTGCCGAGATGTTGCCTGCACCTTGAATCGGCAGGCGTTGAATCAGCAGTCCGGCGGCCAGGTGGTCATTGGCCGCCAACACCAGGGTGCTGTCGAGTTGCTCGCTTTGCAGCATGTAATGGCCCAGCACGTCCGCAAAACGCTCGATCGGTTGGCCATGATCGTCCCAGAGCGAAATCACACCCTGATAGGGTTGCTGCCCCGGCAATCGGTCGCGCGGATCCAGCGTCACCGCGCAGCGGCCCTGGTTGTGGGCATTGACCATTTGACTCAGGGTGGCACCCGCAGGCACTTGGCCCACCACTTTGGCGGTGGCCCTGAAGCTCAGGTCGGGCTGAACTTCGACCACTGCCAGCTTGACCGGCCCGTCGCCAAAAATTTGCAGGATCAGTGCGCCATTGAATTTGATGTTCGACTGCATCAACGTGGCCGCTGCCGTCATCTCTCCCAACAAACGACGAACCTCCGGGGGGTACTCCGGGTCCGTGCCCTGGGCCGATCGGCGACGCAACACCTCTTGCCAACTGTCGGTCAGTCGCACCAGCATGCCGCGCACCGGCAGGCCCTCAAAAAGGAATTTACGCAGTTCGGACATCAGGCGATTCTCTTGAGGCCATTGCGAAAGCGCTCGGCGTTGCGCACATAGCCTTGGGCGATGCGCTGAAGGCCTTCGATCTGTTCGGGGCTGAGTTGTTTGACCGCTTTGGCCGGGCTGCCCAAAATCATGGATCCGTCCGGAAAGACCTTGCCCTCGGTCACCAGCGCACCGGCACCAACCAGACAGTTTTTACCGATCACGGCTTCGTTGAGGATCACGGCCCCGATACCGATCAGGCTGTTGTCTCCGACGGTGCAGCCATGCAACATGACGTTGTGGCCCACGGTCACGCCTTTGCCAATGCGCAGGGGTTTGCCGGGGTCGCAATGCAGCACGGTGCCGTCCTGGATGTTGGTCTCATCGCCAATGACCAGTTCTTCATTGTCGGCCCGCAACACGGTGTTGAACCAGACGCTGGCACGCTCGCCCAATTTGACCCGACCCATCACCTCGGCACTGTCGGCGACCCAGGCGCTGGCGGGAATTTCGGGGCTGTGTTCGTCGAGTTGGTAAATGGCCATGGTGGCAATCCTGGTGCGTGGTCGAGACCTACAATTGTAAGGATGGAACTGCGATCATTGGCCTTGCAGGCTTTGCGACTGACCGACCCGGATGAAAAGACGAGGGCTGTGCTGGGGGCTTGGCCTTTGCCGGCCCTGGTGCAGGTGGACGCCGCTCGGTCCTGGCCGACCCAACCGGGCGTACCCGGTCGCCCGGCCCGACCCGCCCTGATCGACCCCTCCGGGGTGCCGCAACGCTCTCCGTACACGCCCCAGGGGCTGGCAGCCCTGATGCACGCGGTTTGCCACATCGAGTTCAACGCCATCAACCTGGCCCTCGATGCGGTTTGGCGCTTTCAGGGCATGCCCGAAGCGTATTACACCGACTGGTGGCGTGTCGCCGCCGAAGAGGCCGGACATTTCGTGATGGTGCGCGATCATTTGCGGGGTCTGGGCTTCGATTACGGCGACTTTGACGCGCACGACGGCTTGTGGGCGATGTGTGTCGAGACCGCTGATGATGTGGTGGCGCGCATGGCCCTGGTTCCTCGCACCCTGGAGGCGCGAGGCCTGGACGCCACCCCCGTCATTCAGGCCAAATTGCGCAAAGTGAACACGCCTGCGGCGCAGTCCGCCATCGAGGTGCTCGATGTCATTTTGCGCGATGAAATCGGCCATGTGGCTGTGGGCAACCGTTGGTTTCATGCTTTGTGTCTGGACCAAGGCCTGGATCCGGTGGCACACGATCGCCTGTTGCAACAGCGGCACAAAGCGCCTCGACTCAAACCCCCCTTTAACACCCAGGCCCGTCGGCAAGCCGGCTTCAGTCCGCAAGAAATGGTGCAGTGGGAGTGAGTGGCGCCGTGCAGGTCATTAAAGGCCCCGCTTGGTCAGGCGAAACAGTCGATGTTCGCATTCGGGGTCGGCACAATTCTCACAAGCCGACAAGTAGCGTGGACGGATTTCCGGTCGTTGAGCCTCGGTGTTGCGTGCGTGTCGGGCCCAGGCATAGCGGATGTTGGTGACCAACTGCCGGCCCTGACCTTGGGCCATTTGAAACGACAGGCCCCGGCGCAACAAGTGATTTCGCCAGGCGCTGCACTCGGCGGTATCGGCCAAAACCATCAGCAGGTCATTCGGGTCGAAGGTCGGTGGAGTTGGGGCATCGGGCTGATCCCAGCCCCAAACGATGTCGCGCGGGATGTGGCGGGAGTCCGCCAAGGCGTCTTCGAGGGCGGCCACCAGACTGCGGTCGGTGGGGCCCAACAGCACCAGATTCATGGTTTGGTGCGGGAATACTGAACGAAAATCTCGCCCTGGCGCACCATGCCAATTTCACGTCGGGCACGCTCTTCAATCATTTCTCTGCCCTCGCTCAGATCGCGCAATTCTGCGTCCAAACGCTGGTTGGCAATCAGAGCTTGCTGATTGTCCTTTTTTTGCTCAGCCAGGGATTCACGCAGTTGCATCACATCGGGCACACTGCCACGCCCCAGCCAAAGCTGCGCCTGCAAGACCAAAAGCATGGCCAGCAAGATCCAGTTGAAAGGGCGGGACATGGATGTCAGTCGTGAGCTTTAACGCAAATTGTAGAACGCTTCGCGCCCGGGGTAAACGGCCACGTCGCCCAGATCCTCTTCGATGCGCAGCAACTGGTTGTATTTGGCCATGCGATCGCTGCGGCTCATCGAACCGGTTTTGATCTGACCGGCGTTGAGTCCCACCGCGATGTCGGCAATGGTCGAGTCTTCGGTTTCGCCCGAGCGGTGGCTGATCACGGCGGTGTAGCCGGCCCGTTTGGCCATCTCGATGGCGGCAAAGGTTTCGGTCAGGGTACCGATTTGGTTGATCTTGATCAGGATCGAGTTGGCGATGCCTTTGTCGATGCCTTCTTTCAGGATTTTGGTGTTGGTCACGAACAGGTCGTCACCCACCAGTTGCACCTTCTGGCCCAGTTTGTCGGTCAGCATTTTCCAGCCGTCCCAGTCGCCCTCGGCCATGCCGTCTTCGATGCTGATGATGGGGTATTTGTCGACCCAGGTGGCCAGCATGTCGCTCCAGGCGTTGGCGTCCAGCACCAGGCCTTCGCCTTCCAGGTGGTACTTGCCGTCTTTGTAGAACTCGGACGAGGCGCAATCCAGGCCGATGGCGATTTGCTCGCCAGCGGTGTATCCGGCAGCCGAGATGGCGTCCAGGATCATCTGGATGGCGGCTTCGTGACCCGGCACATTGGGGGCAAAGCCGCCCTCGTCGCCGACGGCGATGCTCATGCCTTTGTCGTGGATGATTTTTTTCAGCGCATGAAAAATTTCGGCCCCGTAGCGCAATGCCTCACGGAAGCTGGGTGCGCCCACCGGGATGATCATGAACTCTTGCAGGTCCAGGTTGTTGTTGGCGTGTGCGCCGCCATTGATGACGTTCATCATCGGTACGGGCAATTGACAACCGTTCATGCCGCCAAAGTAACGATACAGCGGCAGACCGGCTTCATCGGCGGCGGCGCGGGCCACGGCCATCGAGACCGCCAGCATGGCGTTGGCACCCAGGCGGCTCTTGTTGTCGGTGCCGTCCAAATCGATCAGGGTCTTGTCCAAAAAGGCTTGTTCAGAAGCGTCCAGGCCGAGCACGGCTTCGGAGATTTCGGTGTTGATGTGCTCCACCGCCTTGAGCACGCCTTTGCCCAAGTAGCGCGACTTGTCGCCATCGCGCAATTCGATGGCTTCGCGGCTGCCGGTGGAGGCGCCCGAGGGCACGGCGGCGCGTCCCATGACGCCGCTCTCCAGCAACACATCACATTCGACGGTGGGGTTGCCCCGGCTGTCGAGCACTTCCCGTCCGACGATGTCCACAATTGCACTCATGTTCTGATCCTCAGTTTTTCAAATTCAAGTTGAAATTCAAATCAAATGCTGAAATTGTTTTCCAGCAAAGGTTGAGACTTGGTCACGCGATCCAGTGCGACCAGGGTCTCGAGCAGGGCTTTCATGTGCTTGAGGGGCACGGCATTGGGGCCGTCGCTCAAGGCACAAGCCGGATCCGGGTGGGTTTCCATGAACAGACCCGCCACGCCCACGGCCACGGCGGCACGGGCCAGCACCGGCACCATCTCGCGCATGCCGCCCGAGCTGGTGCCTTGACCACCGGGCAATTGCACCGAGTGGGTGGCGTCAAACACCACCGGCGCACCGGTCTCGCGCATGATGGCCAGGCTGCGCATGTCGCTGACCAGGTTGTTGTAGCCAAAACTGGCGCCGCGCTCGCAGGCCATGAAGTTGTCCTCGTTCAGCCCGGCTTCGCGCGCAGCGGCGCGGGCCTTGTCGATGACATTTTTCATGTCGTGCGGGGCCAGGAACTGCCCCTTTTTGATGTTGACGGGTTTGCCCGACTGCGCCACGGCGCGGATGAAATCGGTTTGGCGGCACAAAAAAGCGGGGGTTTGCAGCACGTCGACCACTTGAGCCACCGCCGAGATCTCGCCTTCGGCGTGCACATCGGTCAGGATGGGCACATTGAGTTCGCGCTTGACTTTGGCCAGGATCTCCAGGCCTTTGTCCATGCCGGGGCCGCGAAAGCTGGTCCCGCTGGAGCGATTGGCCTTGTCGTAGCTGCTCTTGAAAATGAAGGGGATGCCCAGTTCGGTCGTGATTTCTTTCAATTGACCGGCGACATCCATTTGCAACTGCTCGCTCTCGACCACACAGGGCCCGGCGATCAGGAAAAACGGGCGATTGAGTCCGATGTCAAATCCGCACAGCTTCATGCGACCGCCTTGAGTTGGGGTGATTTTTTCAAATCCAGGGCGGCGCGGATGTAGGCGTTGAACAGCGGGTGGCCGTCCCAGGGGGTCGACTTGAACTCGGGGTGAAACTGCACGCCCATGAACCAGGGGTGCACGCTTTGCGGCAGTTCGACGATTTCGGTCAGGTGCTCGCGCTGGGTCAGGGCCGAGATCACCAAACCGGCCTTGCGCAGCTGATCGAGGTAGTTGACGTTGGCCTCGTAGCGGTGGCGATGACGCTCGGTGACCACCGGGCCGTAGATTTGGTGCGCCAAGGTGCCGGGTGCGACATCAGAGCTTTGCGCACCCAATCGCATGGTGCCACCCAGGTCGGAGCTTTCGGTGCGCTTTTGGATGCTGCCGTCAGCGTCTTTCCACTCGGTGATCAATGCAATGACCGGGTGCGGCCCCTCTGGCTCGAATTCGGTGCTGTTGGCGTCGGTCAGGCCGGCCACATGGCGTGCGTATTCGATGGTGGCCACCTGCATGCCCAGACAAATGCCCAGGTAGGGGATGCGATTCTCGCGCGCATAGCGTGCAGCGCAAATCTTGCCCTCGATGCCGCGCTTGCCAAAACCACCCGGCACCAGCACCGCATTGAATTGCGACAACTGCGACACATTGTCCGGGTTGATGTTTTCAGAGTCGATGTAGGTGATGCGCACGCGGGCGTGGTTTTTCAGGCCGGCATGGCGCAAGGCTTCATTGAGCGACTTGTAGCTGTCGGACAAGTCGACATACTTGCCAACCATGGCGATGCTGACCTCGTCTTGCGGGTGCTCGACCTCGTGCACCAGGTCGTCCCAGCGTTGCAGGTTGGCGGGTGGGGTGTTGAGCCGCAGCTTGTCGCAAATCAGCCCATCGAGCCCTTGCTCGTGCAGCATGCGTGGCACCTTGTAGATGGTATCGACGTCCCACATCGAGATCACGCCCCACTCGGGCACGTTGGAGAACAGCGAAATTTTGGCGCGCTCATCGTCGGGGATGGGGCGGTCGGCGCGGCACAGCAAGGCATCGGCCTGGATGCCGATTTCGCGCAATTTCTGCGCCGTGTGCTGGGTCGGCTTGGTTTTGAGTTCACCGGCTGCGGCGATCCAGGGCACATAGCTCAGGTGAACAAAAGCGGTGTTGTTGGGGCCCAGTTTCAGGCTCATTTGGCGCACGGCTTCGAGGAAGGGCAACGATTCGATGTCGCCCACAGTGCCGCCGATCTCGACGATGGCCACATCGACCGCATCGGGGCTGTCCACACCCGCACCCCGGCGGATGAAATCCTGGATTTCATTGGTGATGTGGGGAATGACCTGAACGGTTTTGCCCAAATAATCACCCCGGCGTTCTTTTTCGAGCACGCTCTTGTAGATTTGGCCGGTGGTGAAGTTGTTGGATTTGCGCATGCGCGTCGTGATGAAGCGCTCGTAGTGGCCCAGATCCAGATCGGTTTCGGCCCCGTCGTCGGTGACAAACACTTCACCGTGCTGAAACGGCGACATCGTGCCCGGGTCGACGTTGATGTAGGGGTCGAGCTTGATCAGAGTGACTTTGAGGCCCCGCGACTCGAGAATCGCTGCGAGGGAGGCTGAGGCGATCCCTTTGCCCAGGGATGACACCACACCGCCAGTGACGAAGACAAATTTGGTCATGTCCGATGCGGGAGAGCAACTCCCAGGAGGTGGTAAAGCGAGATTATATCGGTTCAAAGCACCGGCGACCTATAAAATGCGGCCATGAATGATCTGGCCAACAAACACATCGTCTTGGGCTTGAGTGGTGGCATTGCCTGCTACAAAGCGGCAGAACTCTGCCGGGCCCTGGTCAAAGAGGGCGCTTCGGTGCAGGTGGTCATGACCGAAGCCGCCGCCCAGTTCATCACCCCGGTCACCATGCAGGCCTTGTCCAACCGTGCGGTTTACACCTCGCAGTGGGACGCCCGCGAGCCCAACAACATGGCCCACATCAACCTGGGGCGAGAGGCCGATGCCATTTTGGTGGCGCCGGCCAGCGCCGATTTCATGGCCAAACTCCTGCACGGTCGAGCCGATGACCTGCTCAGCCTGATGTGTCTGGCGCGGCCGATCGAGCGCGTACCGTTGATTTTGGCCCCGGCCATGAACCGCGAGATGTGGGCCCACCCCGCCACCCAGCGCAATATCGACCAACTTCAATCCGATGGCGCCCATGTGCTGGGTGTGGGGCAGGGCGAGCAAGCCTGTGGCGAAACCGGCGATGGCCGCATGCTCGAACCCGAAGAAATCCTGCACGACCTGATCGCCCATTTTCAGCCACATGGTTTGGCCGGCCGCCGAATCCTGATCACGGCGGGCCCCACCTTCGAGGCCATCGACCCGGTGCGGGGGATCACCAACCTCTCCAGCGGCAAGATGGGTTTTGCCATCGCCCGCGCAGCCCGCGAAGCCGGGGCCGAAGTCACCCTGGTGGCCGGGCCGGTTTCTTTGCCCACCCCGCGCGGGGTCCAGCGTGTCGATGTGCGCAGCGCCCGCGACATGCAAGATGCCGTACAGGCCCAAGTCGCACAGGCCGACGTGTTCATTGCCACGGCTGCAGTGGCCGATTGGCGAGTCGATCAGGCGAGCGATCAGAAAATCAAAAAAGATGGCAGCGGCCAGGTGCCCGCGCTGAAATTCACTGAAAACCCCGATATCCTGGCCGGCGTGGCCGCCAGCGAGCGGGCTCGGTCCGGTCAGTTGTTTTGCGTCGGTTTTGCGGCCGAAAGCCACGATTTGTTGCGCCATGCCCAGGAAAAACGCGAGCGCAAGGGAGTGCCCTTGTTGGTCGGCAACATCGGCCCGGCCACCTTTGGCCAGGACGACAATGCCTTGTTGCTGGTGGAAGAGGGCGGGCACGCAGAATTGCCGCGCGCCGACAAACTCAGCCTGGCTCGCCAGTTGATCCAGCACATTGCTCAGCGTCTGCCCGGGCTCTGAACCTTTCCCTGTCCATTTTCAAAAGCATGTCATGAAAATCGATGTCAAGATCCTCGACCCCCGCATGGCCGATCAACTGCCGCAATACGCCACCCCGGGCAGCGCCGGCCTGGATTTGCGGGCCTGTCTGGATCAACCGGTGGTCCTTGAACCCAACGCCTGGCAATTGATTCCCACCGGTTTGGCCATCCACATTGCCGACCCTGGCCATGCCGCGCTCATCCTGCCGCGTTCGGGTTTGGGGCACAAACACGGCATCGTGCTGGGCAACCTGGTGGGGTTGATCGACAGCGATTACCAGGGCCAACTGATGGTCAGCGCCTGGAACCGCAGTCCCCATGCTTACACTTTGCAGCCCATGGAGAGGCTCGCCCAACTGGTCATCGTGCCGGTGGTGCAGGCGCAGTTCAATGTGGTTGAAGATTTCGAGGCCATCACCGAGCGCGGGTCAGGCGGCTATGGCTCGACCGGGCAAAAATGACCGGACTCAACCGAGGCTGAAAAATCCCACGCCCAGCGTCCCCCGTTCTTGCTCTTCGGGGGTGGCTTCGCGCACATCCCGCACGGTCAGCGAGAGCCGGATGGCGATGCCTGCCAGCGGGTGATTGCCGTCCAAAATGACGTGCTCCGGGTAGATTTCACTGACCGTGTAGAAGGCGTTGCGATCGGCGTCCGGGCAGCAATCCTTGGGCAGGCTGTTGCCTTCAAGGGTCATGCCTTCTTCCAGACCTTGGGGCAGGGCTTGGCGCGGAGCCAGGTGGATCAGGCTGTCGTCAAAGTCACCGAAGGCATCCTCGGGCTCCAGGTGCAGATCCAGGCTGTCGCCGCTTGCGTGTCCTTGCAGGGCTTGCTCGACTTTGTCGAGCAAGTCGTCGCCACCCACCAAAAATTCGACCGGATCGCTGAGCACGTCCAGTTCGTTGCCCAAGGTGTCCTTCAAAGTCCAGGTCAGTGCGACCACGCAGTTTTCGGTGATGTTCATGGTGCAAAATTGTCCCATGAATTCCAACTCTCCCTTGGCCCTGCTGGGCGGCCTCAGCCCCAGCCAGTTCATGAAGCGCCACTGGCAGAAAAAACCGCTGGTGGTGCGCCAGGCAGTGCCGGGCTTTCAGAGCCCGCTGAAAGTGAACGACCTCAAGCGCCTGGCGGCTGACCCGGATGTGGAGTCCAGGCTGATTGTCAAGGGTGGCAAAGACTGGCAAATGCACCACGGCCCCCTGGCTCGCAAGGCGTTCCCCCCCCGCAGCCAGCGGGAATGGACGTTTCTGGTTCAGGGTGTCAATTTGCACGATGATCGCATCAGCGATTTCATGCGCCAGTTCCGTTTTGTACCCGATGCCCGACTCGATGACCTCATGATCAGCTGGGCCACGGATGGCGGTGGTGTGGGACCGCACTTTGACAGTTACGACGTGTTTTTGTTTCAGGCCGAGGGGCGGCGGCGCTGGCGCATCGGCCGCACCGATGACTTGGCTTTGAAGCCCAACTTGCCCGTCAAAATCCTGCGCCGTTTTCAGCCCGAGGCCGAATTCGTGCTCGACCCCGGCGACATGCTTTATTTGCCGCCGCGCTATGCCCACGACGGCATCGCCGAGGGCGAGTGTCAAACTTGGTCGATCGGCTTTCGTTCGGCCTCGCGCTCCGAGTGGGCGCGCGAAATTTTTGCTCGCATGGCCGAACATTTGCCCGAGGACGAGCGGTTGTATGCTGACCCGGGACAAGACGCCGCAGTGCACCCCGCCCAGGTGCCAGCTGCCATGCACGCTCACCTGGCACAGGTGCTCCAACTTGCTGTGGCCAGCCCGGCACACGCCCAACGCGCTTTGGGAGAATGGCTGACCGAGCCCAAAGCCCAGGTCTGGTTTGAGCCCGGCGAGTCATGGCGACCGGGCTTGGGGGTGAGGCTGGATCGGCGCAGCCGCATGATGTACGACCGCCAACACGTCTTCCTCAATGGCGAGAGTTGGCGTGCAGCGGGTGCGGATGCGAAATGGCTGAAAAAATTGGCTGATCGGGGCGCTTTGTCGGCACAAGACTTGACTCAGGCCAGCGGCGATTTGGCAGAGTGCTTGCGCGACTGGTCCTCGGCGGGTTGGCTCAGGGCTGAATAACCCTGGAACAAGCGTGTAAAGTTGGTGTTAACCCTCGCATCTTGGTGTAAACCCTATAAAATAGCAAAGTTCCGCATCACAAGTGCGGGCACATCCACATCATGATTATCGAGGAACTGACATGAAAAAGACTTTGATTCTGGCCGCCGTGTTGGCCGCTGCTCTGGCCGCTTGCGGTAAAAAAGAAGCCCCGGCCCCTGCCGCCGCTCCTGCCCCCGCCGCTGCACCTGCCGAAGCTGCCGCGCCTGCTGCAGAGAACAAAGACGCCGCCGCTCCTGCTGCCGCGCCTGCTGCCCCGGCCGAAGAGAAGAAGTAATTGCAGGATTGACCTTCTGGTCCATCGCAAGCCACCTTCGGGTGGCTTTTTTTTGACCTGTTGCGCCGCAACGGCGGGATCAGACGGTCCACCAGGACGACCCGTTCAGTGGATCCGCCACGGGGAGTTCATCGGCGTCGCAGCCCAAGATGGGGCAGACCGTCTGTCGCACCAGCTCGGGTGTGTTGTTGCGCTCACTCAGGTGGGCCGCCAGCACCAGTTGCAGACCCGGATGCTTGATCTGTTCGAGCAATTGGGCCGATTGGTCGTTGGACAAATGGCCCATAGGCGATGAGATCCGTTTCTTCAAAAAGGGCGGGTAAGCCGATCCGCGCAGCATCTCAAGGTCGTGGTTGGTTTCCAGCATCACCCCATGCAGGTTTTGCAAGGCTCGCAAGACATGGGTGCTGACGTGTCCCAGGTCGGTGACCACACCCAAGCGACGGTCACCGTCGCTGCAACACAGTTGCAGTGGTTCGCGGGCATCGTGCGGCACTGTGAAGGGCATCAGCTGCAAATCGCCCAACTCGATCGCCACGCCATCGCGGGCCTGGCACCAGTCGATGCCCATCAGTTCGGCACCTTCTTTTTCGATCGCATGGCGTGTGCCGGCACTGGACCACAGGGGGATCTCGGCTTCTCGGCACAGGGCCACAGCATGACCCCAATGGTCACTGTGCTCGTGGGTCACGAAAACCGCATCAAGCTCTTGCAAAGTCAGCTCAGCGGCTTGCAGCCTTTTTTTAAGCTCGCTCACCCGCAAACCGCAATCGATCAGCAAGCGGGTTCGGGTGTGACCCGATTGAGCCTCGACCAGCGTGGCGTTGCCTGAGCTGCCGCTGCCCAAGTTTTTGATCCGCAGTGTCAAAGCTTACTTCAGTTCGTCAAAGATCAGGCGGGCGATTTTTTGCGCCACCGCACCGTTGTCAGCTTGACCGGACTCGTTTTGAACCGAGATGCGGCTGCGGTTGGCCGATTCTTCCTGGACAGAAATGCGCATGCGCACCGGTGTCTGGGCGGGCGTGCTGGAGAAGAAGCGGCTGAAGAATCCGGGCTCAGCCTTGCCTTCTTCAGGGCGATCGACATAGCGGACAAAAAACACACCCGCTTTGCGATCCCGGTCTTCCACGGTGAAGCCGGCTCGATCCAGCGCCACGCTGGTGCGCCTCCAGGCCAAATCAAAACGATCATCAAACAAGATGCTGCTGCTGCCCGCGCTCAGATTGACGACGCCCGAACCTGTGGCCGCCGCGGCAACCGATTGATTGGCCGTTTCTTCTTTGGTGCCCAAATGAACCATCAGGCGGCGCAACATTTCGACCTCCAGCGACGGATCGCTGGCGCGCGGTTGCCAGCGGGTGGAGGTTCTGTCATTGGAAGAGTAGACCTCTTCCATGCCACGGTGGGTCACATAAATTTCGGTGCTGTTGTCGTTGACTCGCTCGACCCGGATCCTGTACTTGTCGCGCTCGCCGGTCGAATACAGGCCATCGATGACCTTGCCCAAGGCGCGACGCAAGAAATCCTGTGGCAGTTTGGCGCGGTTCTCGGCCCAATCGGTTTCAAGCAGTCCCAACTCGGCGCTGTCGGTGGTCAGCGCAAATCCTGTGCTGATCCAGAAGCTTCTGACCCGATCCCAAACCTGATCGGCAGGCCGATCCACGCGCAACCAGCGCTGTGCGCCCATGCGCTCGAACTTGACGTCGGCAAGGCTGTCGCTGGCGATCGAGCGCTGCAGGCTCGCCTGAAGACCGGGCATGCTGCTGGCCGAAGCGATGGTGCCGGGCACGACATAGCGGGTTTCGCGGCTGATTTGGCTCAGATCGGGGGGGACTTCGAGGGGCGAACTTTTGGTCTCGGTGGTGCTTTTGTAATCGATTTTTCCGCTCGGAAAAACCGAGCTGCAAGCAACCAGCCAAAGCGAACTGCCGGCCACGACGGCCAGGCTCAGGGAGCGGGAGACGGGACGGTTCACGTTGGATTCCTTAGATCAGGCCGCTGGCGCGCAAAGCGTTTTCGACCGCCGGTTGTTGGGATGCCGACAAAGGCCACAGCGGCAAACGCAAGGTGCCCCCGCAAAGCCCCATGCGAGCCATGGCCCACTTGAGGGGGACAGGGTTGGGTTCAACGAACAGGTGTTTGTGAACCGGCAACAATTGTTTCTGGATGGCCATGGCCTGAGCCGCCCGGCCGGTGGTGGCCGCCACGCAGAGTTCGTGCATGAGGCGCGGCGCGATGTTGGCCGTCACGCTGACATTGCCTTGACCGCCACACAACATGAGAGCCACGGCGGTGGGGTCATCACCCGACAAAACGGCAAATCCTGGCGGGACATCGCGGATCAGCCACTGGGCGCGTTCGATGTTGCCGGTGGCTTCCTTGATGCCGATGACACCGGGTACCTGGGCCAAACGCAACACGGTTTCGTGCTGCATATCTGCAACCGTTCGACCCGGCACGTTGTAGAGCACCATCGGCAGATCGACTTTTTCGGCCACTTGTTTGAAGTGGTGGTACATCCCTTCCTGGGTGGGGCGGTTGTAATAGGGCACCACTTGAAGATGGCAATCGGCTCCCACTTTCTTGGCGTATTCGGTCAGTTCGATGGCTTCCGAAGTGGAGTTGGCGCCACAGCCCGCCATGATGGGAACACGCTTGGCGGCTTGCTCGACGGCCACCCGGATGATTTCGCAGTGTTCCTCCACGCTGACGGTGGGGGATTCTCCGGTGGTGCCCACGACGCAGATGCAATCGGTGCCCTCGGCCACATGCCAGTCGATCAATTTGCGCAGGCTGGCGTAATCCACCGAACCGTCTTCTTGAAAGGGCGTGGCCAGTGCCACGATGCTGCCATGGATCGAGGTCATGATGCGTGTCATTCAGTCATAGGAATGCTGGCATTCTATCTGTTCGGCATCGCGGTTGAAACCAGCCCCGGACCTGTGCGCTCAGCTTGCAGCCGGAGAGGTCGTCATGCGGTACCGGCCACACAGCGACTGGCGGCCAGGCGCTGTATCCGACGACGCGGATGCTCCAGCCAAACGTCCTCAAATGCCACCACATTCAGGTTGCTGTCCTGAGCCCAGTTCAACAACTCGCCCGGTTTGAGAAGAAATTCGGGGCGGCTGGGTTTGCCCACGGTTTCCTGGCCTTGGGCAAAGGTCTCGTAAAGGAGCACGCCACCGTCGTCCAGGGCCTCCAGCAGCTTGGGCAACAAAGGGCGCCACAAATAATGGGTGACCACCACGGCATCGAAGCGTCGCCCCGGCAAAGGCCAGGGGGCCCCTTCGATATCGGCGCAAATCACCTCCCCGTGGGGGCGGGCGTGCTCCAGGGCCGCGGCAGACTGATCGACGCCCACGCAACGCATGCCCATGGCGGACAACAGTCGCATGTGGCGGCCGGCTCCACAGGCCACATCGAGCACCGTGCCTTTGGGTCGAATCAGTGCGGCATACCGAACGATCCATTCCGATGCAGGCGTCAGACCATGTATGTTTTGATCCATGTTCAAAAGCAAGCCCAAAGTTGATCAGCCAACGTCACCATCATGTCGGGGCGGACGTACAAACCAAAGACCAAGGCGCAAGCCAGCGCAACAGCCGCATAGCCGACCCCGCGCCACAAGGGACGTGCCTTGGGCACCCCGCGGGTTTCCTGCCCGGAGGTGCCCAAACCGGCGTTGGCAAACTGCTCAGGCATGCGCCACCTTGCGCACAATCGGGGCCTCGCGCACCAACAAATTGACGGTTCCGGCAAACAGCCCCAAGCCAATGGACAAGTACCAGACCAGATCGTAACTGCCAAATCGGTCGTACATGTACCCCCCCAGCCAGACCCCCAAAAACGAGCCCACCTGGTGACTCAGGAAGATAAAGCCGCCCAGCATGGACAAGTGGGCCACCCCAAAAATTTGCGCCACCGTGGCCGAGGTCGGCGGCACGGTAGAGAGCCACAAGAAACCAATGGCCATCGAGAACAGGTAAACACTGGTATCGCTCAAGGGGAAATACAAAAACAAGGCGATGGACACTGCCCGCATGTAATAGATGAAAGCCAGGATCTGGGTTTTGGAGAAACGCTGTCCCAGTGAGCCGGCCGCATAGGTTCCGGCAATGTTGAACAAGCCGATCAGCGCCAAGGCATAGCTGGCCACCTGGGGTGACAAGCCCTGATCCTTCAGATAGCTGGGCATGTGCACGCCAATGAAAACGACCTGGAAACCACACACAAAGTAGCCCGCCATGAGGAGCAAAAAGGGCGGGTAGGCAAACGCCTCCGACAGCGCCTGGCCGATGGTTTGATCGCGCCGCGCCGTCCCCGAGTTCAATGCGGGCTCGCGCAAGAACCAGACTGCCGGTAAAGCCAACAGCATCAATGCGGCCAAAACCACCAGCGCCTGATCCCATCCCAGGTTGGCGATCAACAGGCCTTCGGCGGGCACCATCATGAACTGACCAAAAGACCCTGCTGCGGCAGCCACGCCCATCGCCCACGAGCGTTTTTCAACCGGCACATTGCGACCGATCACGCCAAATACGATGGCAAAGGTGGTGCAGGCCTGAGCCAGACCCATCATCACCCCGGTGCTGAGCATGAACATCATCGGAGAGGAAGACCAGGCCATGCCCAGCAAGCCCAGGGCGTAGACCACCACCCCCATGGCCATCAGACGGGCGGCGCCGAATCGGTCGGCCAGCATGCCAATGAAAATACCAAACCCACCCCAAGCCAGGTTTTGGATCGCCAGGGCAAAAGCGAAATCTTCACGGCCCCACTCGCGCGCCTGGGTGATGGGTTGCAACCACAGACCAAAGCCATGCCGGACCCCCATGGAGAGGATCAGAATGGCGGCACCACACACCAGCACCTGCCACATGGGCAACAGTCGGTGGGCGCCCGCGGATGAAGAGCCGGGGTCTTTAGAGTTCATGATGAGGATGCTTTCTGGTGCATGATCTTAGACCCGATCGTCGAAATGTGCAGTCACCCGCATTGCCATCCCTGTAAATTCATCCAGTAAAATGCCTGCCATGGCGACACAAACCAACAGTTATTCCGAGGGCTCGATCCGGGTTCTCAAAGGCCTCGAGCCGGTCAAGCAACGGCCCGGCATGTACACCCGCACCGACAACCCGCTGCACATCATCCAGGAAGTGCTCGACAACGCCGCCGACGAGGCGCTGGCCGGTCACGGCAAAAAGATCCGGGTCACGTTGCACACCGACGGCTCGGTCAGCATCGAAGACGACGGCCGCGGCATCCCGTTTGGCATGCACCCCGAAGAAAAGGCGCCGGTCATCGAATTGGTCTTCACCCGGCTGCACGCCGGCGGCAAATTCGACAAGGGGCAGGGCGGGGCGTACAGTTTTTCGGGCGGCTTGCACGGTGTAGGGGTCAGCGTGACCAACGCCCTGTCGCGGCGCATGGAAGCCACCTCCTGGCGCGAAGGCCAGGTGGCCACGCTGGTGTTCGAGGGCGGCGACGTCACCCAGGCCCTCAAAGTTCGACCCCAGGGGACGGACGACCGCAAACAGGGCACCACGGTGCGCGTCTGGCCCGACCCCAAGTACTTCGAATCGCCGGCCCTGCCCATGAACGAACTGGTGCACCTGTTGCGCAGCAAAGCGGTGCTCATGCCCGGCGTCAGCGTGACGCTGGTCAACGAAAAAGCCAAAGACACCCAAACCTGGCAATACAAGGGCGGCCTCACCGACTACCTGATGCAGACCCTGCAAGGCGAACCCGTCATTCCGCTGTTTGACGGCGAGGGCTATGCCGACGGCAACAACGAAAGCTTCGCCGAAGGCGAGGGCGCCGCCTGGGCCGTGGCCTTCACCGAAGAAGGCCAGCCGGTGCGCGAGAGCTACGTCAACCTGATCCCCACCAGCGCCGGCGGCACCCACGACAGCGGCCTGCGCGACGGTCTGTTCAACGCCGTCAAGAGCTTCATCGACTTGCATGCCTTGCTGCCCAAGGGCGTCAAACTCATGCCCGAAGACGTGTTTGCCCGCGCCAGTTATGTGCTCTCGGCCAAGGTGCTCGACCCCCAATTCCAGGGCCAGATCAAAGAACGCCTCAACTCGCGCGACGCCGTGCGCCTGGTCTCCAGCTTCGTGCGCCCGGCACTGGAACTCTGGCTGAACCAGCATGTCGAACACGGCAAGAAACTGGCCGAGATCGTCATCCGGGCCGCCCAAACCCGCCAGCGCGCCGGCCAGAAGGTCGAAAAGCGCAAAGGCTCGGGCGTGGCCGTGTTGCCGGGCAAACTCACCGACTGTGAAAGCCGCGACATCGCCAGCAACGAGGTGTTCCTGGTCGAGGGCGACAGCGCCGGCGGCAGCGCCAAAATGGGCCGCGATAAAGAGTTGCAAGCCGTGCTGCCCTTGCGCGGCAAGGTGCTCAACACCTGGGAGGTCGAGCGCGACCGGCTGTTTGCCAACACCGAGATCCACGACATCGCGGTCGCCATCGGTGTCGATCCGCACGGCCCCAACGACGAGCCCGACTTGTCGGGCTTGCGCTACGGCAAGGTCTGCATCCTGTCGGATGCCGACGTCGACGGCTCGCACATTCAGGTGCTGCTGCTCACCTTGTTTTTCCGCCACTTCCCCAAGCTGATCGAAACCGGCCATGTGTATGTGGCGCGTCCCCCGCTGTTTCGGGTTGATGTGCCCGCGCGCGGCAAAAAGCCCGCCGCCAAGATGTACGCCCTCGACGAAGGCGAGTTGCACGCCATTTTGGACAAGTGCGCCAAAGACGGCGTGCCCCAGGACAAATGCCAGATCAGCCGCTTCAAGGGCCTGGGCGAAATGAACGCCGAGCAACTGTGGGAAACCACCCTGAACCCCGACACCCGACGCCTGTTGCCGGTGCAACTGGGCCGCATGGACTTTGCCGCCACCGAAAACCTGATCACCCAACTCATGGGCAAAGGCGAGGCCGCCGCCCGCCGCGAGCTGATGGAAATCCACGGCGACAGCATCGAGATTGACGTATGACCGAATCCCTCTTCACCCCCGAAGCCCCGGCTTCTGACGACGACCTCTCGCTGGGTCAATACGCCCAGCGCGCCTACCTCGAATACGCCCTGTCGGTGGTCAAGGGCCGCGCCTTGCCCGATGTGGCCGACGGCCAAAAGCCGGTGCAACGCCGCATCTTGTACGCCATGTCCCGCATGGGGCTGGGCTTTGGCGGCGCCAACGGCACCGTCGGCGCCAAGCCGGTCAAAAGCGCGCGCGTGGTGGGCGATGTGCTGGGTCGTTTTCACCCGCACGGCGACCAGGCCGCTTATGACGCCCTGGTGCGCATGGCGCAAGACTTCTCGCAGCGCTACCCGCTGATCGACGGGCAGGGCAACTTCGGCAGCCGCGACGGCGACGGAGCCGCTGCCATGCGCTACACCGAAGCCCGGCTGGCGCGCATCAGCAACTTGCTGCTCGACGAGATCGACGAAGGCACGGTCGAGTTCATCCCCAACTACGACGGCTCGACCGAAGAGCCGCGCCAGCTGCCGGCCCGTTTGCCTTTCAACCTGCTCAACGGCGCCAGTGGCATCGCGGTCGGCATGGCCACCGAAATCCCCAGCCACAACCTGCGCGAAGTGGCTGAAGTGTGCGTCGCGCTGATCAAAACCCCCAAGCTCAGCGACGAAGAACTGCTGGCGATCTTGCCCGGCCCCGATTTCCCCGGTGGCGGCCAGATCATCAGCCCGGCCTCGGACATTGCCGACGCCTACCGCACCGGTCGCGGCTCGCTCAAAGTGCGTGCCCGCTGGCGCATCGAAGAACTCGCGCGCGGCCAGTGGCAACTGGTGGTGCACGAACTGCCCCCGGGCACCAGTTCGCAAAAAGTGCTGGAAGAAATCGAGGAACTCACCAACCCCAAGGTCAAGGCCGGCAAAAAAGCCCTGACCCAGGACCAGCAGTTGCTCAAAACCACCGTGCTGGCCGTGCTCGATGGCGTGCGCGACGAGTCCAGCAAAGATGCCCCGGTGCGCCTGGTGTTCGAACCCAAAACCAGTCGCATCGAGCAACAAGAACTCATCACCACCTTGCTGGCGCACACCAGCCTTGAATCCTCCTCGCCCATCAACCTGACGGCCGTCGGCCTCGATGGCCGCCCGGTGCAAAAGAACCTGCGCCAACTCTTCACCGAGTGGATCGAGTTCCGCCAACAGACCGTGTTGCGCCGCAGCCAGCACCGCCTCAACAAAGTGCTCGATCGCATCCATATTCTGGAGGGTCGACAGCTGGTGTTGCTGCACATCGACGAAGTCATCCGCATCATCCGCAACAGCGACGAGCCCAAGCCGGCGTTGATCGAACGCTTCAACCTCAGCGAGCGTCAGGCCGAAGACATCCTGGAAATTCGCTTGCGCCAGTTGGCCCGACTCGAAGCCATCCGCATCGAGCAAGAGCTCTCGCAGTTGCGCGACGAACGCACCAAGCTGCAAGAAATCATCGACAACCCTGCCACGCTGCGCCGCCTGATGATCAAGGAAATCGAAACGGACGCCAAAACCTTTGGCGACGAGCGCCGCACCCTGATCCAGACCGAGAAAAAAGCGGTGGCCGAAATCAAGATCGTCGACGAACCTGTCACCGTCGTCGTTTCCGAAAAAGGCTGGGTGCGCGCCCGCACCGGCCATGGCCACGACCCGGCCGGCTTCGCTTTCAAGGCCGGCGACGGCCTGTACGGCACTTTTGAATGCCGCACCATCGACGTGCTGCTGGCCTTTGGCAGCAATGGCCGCGTCTACAGCGTGCCGGTGTCGGCCTTGCCCGGCGCCCGTGGCGACGGCCAACCGGTCACCACCCTGATCGAACTCGAAGCCGGCACCCAGCTGGTGCATTACTTTGCCGCTTCCACGGCGGCGGTGCTGCTGCTGTCCGGTTCGGGCGGCTACGGCTTTTTGGCCAGCCTCGAGAGCATGGTCTCGCGCGTCAAGGGCGGCAAATCCTTTGTCAGCCTGTCCGATGGCGAGACGCTGTGCCGCCCGTCGCCGGTCAGCGGGCAGGGCGGCAACACCCCCGACGGTCAACCCTGGCCGGCGGCCACCCATGTGTGCTGCGCCTCCACCGGTGGCCGCATCCTGACCTTTGAAATCGGCGAACTCAAAGCCATGGAAAAAGGCGGTCGCGGCCTGACCCTGATCGACTTGGAGGCCAAAGACCAACTGGCCGGTGCAGCGGCTTACACCCGCAGCGTGCGCATCAACGGCGTCGGGCGCGGTGGCAAAGACCGCGAAGAAGTGCTTGAAATCCGTTCACTCAACAACGCCCGCGCCGCCCGTGCCCGCAAAGGCAAGGCGGCTGACCTGGGGTTCAAGCCGACCGGCGTCACCCGCGTGCTTTGATGCGAATCGAGGGGGCATGCCGTGCTTGACGTGCCCTCTTTATTTTGATATCTTAAAGATATCACACCTCAGGAGTCCGGAGATGACCGCAGCCGTCCAAATCGCCTTCCGTTACCGTGCGCAAGACAGCGCAACAGGTGTCTCCCGCGCCACGGCCAAGCGCTTGGCTGAGGCCTTGGGCGTTGACGAAACACAAGTGATCCACCTGGCTTTGCATGAGTTGGCCACCAAATGCCTGCCTCAATACGAGGCAGATGAGGGTGCTTTGACCAAAGCCCAACTCAATCAGGTGAAAAAATCAGCGCCCAAGGCCAAGGGGGGAACCGTTCGCAGTGCACTGTTTGAATTGGAAAGCACCTGATGCGCTGGTGGCCAGAACCCACGGCCGGTGAAATCGTTTGGTGCCACTTCCCTGACCACATCCATCCCAAGCCCAAACCACGCCCCGGGCTCATTGTTTCGACTCAGATCGACGAAGCAGGCATGCCCTTTGTGAGCGTGGCCTACGGGACCAGCCAAAAGACGGATCGTCTCTACAGTGGCGAATTCAGGATCTCCAAGAGCGAACAACCTGCGGCTTATGTCAGCGCCGGGTTGAGTTACGACACCAAATTTGACCTGAGAAACGTTCTTGACCTCCCATTCAACGACGCCTATTTCTCGGTTCCGCCCCACGCGCCCCACGGCCAAACTCCGAAACTCGGCACCCTGCACCCCAGCATGGTTCGCATCGCGCATCGGCGTTTGCTGCCACTCAGAAATAAACAATCTGTGGTTTCGAACAGGTAAATTCGTGTTTCTTTGGTTGAGTTTTCCGAAAGATTGATTGCGGAGCCTAATATGCCCAAAGAGAGTGAACTGGATTTTGCTGTGAAGCGGGTGCCAGGAGTTCAATGAATATTTTTAAGCCCGTCTGGGTACTTGGGAAATTGGGGTCTGAAATTGGGGTCTGACCCCAATTAACTGGCTTCCAGATATATACTGTATAAATGCACAGTGGTATCGATGCACCTTCTCCTGTAACAGCGGGTGGTTCTCTTTGGGTTCAGGCCCTGCCGGCCAAGGTGGCGGCGGGGTTTCCTTCGCCGGCTGAAGACCATCAGGTTCAGCGGGTCGACCTGATGGCCCAGCTCATCCGGCACCCCCAGGCCACCTTCATGCTGCGGGTGCGCGGCGATTCCATGCGCGACGCCGGCATTCTGGATGGTTCGGTGGTGTTGGTCGACCGGGCGATTGCGCCGCGCAACGGCCACATCGTGATCGCCATCGTCGATGGCGAGTTCGTCTGCAAAACGCTCAGCACCCGCGCCGGGCGCATGCGCCTGAAGGCCGCCAACCCGACTTACCCGGACATCGTGCCCAAAGAGGGGCAGACGCTGGATGTCTGGGGCGTGGTGGTGGCCACCATCCATCAGCACCGCGTCTAGGAGACTGTGTCATGTACGCCCTGATCGACGGCAACAATTTTTATGTGTCGTGCGAACGCGTGTTTCGCCCCAGCCTCAATGGCCGCCCGGTGATCGTGCTGTCCAACAACGACGGCTGCGCCATCTCGCGCAGCAACGAGGCCAAGGCCTTGGGCATCCGCATGGGCGCACCCTGGTTTCAGATCAAACACCTCGAAGCCGAGGCCGGGCTGGTGACCTTGTCGGCCAACTTTGCCCTCTATGGCGACATGAGCGACCGCCTCATGAGCCTGGCCGCCGGGCTGGGCCATCGGCAAGAGGTGTATTCCATCGACGAATGTTTCGTCGATCTCAGCGGCATCCCCGGCGATCTGGTGCGGCGCTCGCGCGTCATGCGTCAGCGCCTGTGGCGCTGGATCGGCATCCCGTGCTGCATCGGGTTGGGCCCGACCAAAACGCTGGCCAAACTGGCCAACCACATCGCCAAAACCGCCGAGCGCAAACCCGGCAGTTACCCCATGGCGCACGCACAAGTCTGCCATCTGGGCGCGTTGTCGGCCTTTGAGCGCAACGACTTGCTGGCGCGCACCGAAGTCGGCGAGGTGTGGGGTGTGGGCCCGCGCATCAGCCGCCAACTGATGGCCCAGGGCGTGAACACGGCGCTGGATTTGGCGCGGTTGTCACCGGCGACTGCACGGGCGCATTGGGGCGTGGTGCTCGAGCGCACCGTGCGCGAGTTGCAAGGCACCCCTTGCATCGACCTGGAGGACGTGCCGTCGCCCAAAAAGCAAATCGCCTGCACCCGCAGCTTTGGGCAACCGGTGTTGCAACTGGCCGACTTGCGCGAAGCGGTGACCGAGTTCGCTTGCCGCGCCGCCGCCAAACTGCGTCGTCAAAACAGCCACGCCGGCCAGGTCCTGGTCTTTGTGCGCACCAGCCCGTTTCGGCAAACGCCGCAATACAGTCAAAGTGCCATCGTGCCGCTGCGCCGCCCCGGCGCCGACAGCAGCCACATCACGCAAGCGGCGTTGCTGGCGCTGGACGCCATTTATCAACCGGGGTATCTGTACGCCAAGGCGGGAGTCATGTTGCTTGACCTGCAACCTGCCGATTTGCACCAAGGTGAATTGGCATGGGAAGATGATGTGTCGGCGCAGGACGGACAAGCCAGCGCACGACTGATGCAAGCACTCGATGGGATCGTGCAGCGCCACGGCAAGGGGGCGGTGCAACTGGCCAGCGCCAGTCTGAACCATGCGGCTCCCCCGATCTGGCAGATGAAGCAGATGCGGCGCACACCGGGTTACACCACCGACTGGGACGATCTGGCCACCGCGCGTTGCTGAAAATCAAAAGGCCCGCGGCAGCGCGTGCCAACGGGCCAAAATCAAAAGGCCCGCGGCAGCGCGTGCCAACGGGCCTGGCGCGAAATGCGCTTACTTGGCGGCGTCTTTGGCGGGCGCGGCTTTCACGGCTTCCGCTTTGGCCTGACCTTTGTTGTCTTGGGCCTTGTTGGCCTTCTTGTCGCCCGTGGCAGGTGCGGCAGCCTTCGTTGCGGCCGGTGTGGCAGAGGCTTGCGGTGCGGCGGCGGTGCTGGCCGGTGCGGCGGGGTTGGCCAGCGCCAACACGGTGGCGGTTGCAGCGATCAAGGCCGTGGCGATTTTCTTCATGATGTTTCCTTCGTTTGAAGATGCCCCACATGTCGTGGAGTGCTTCTGAAAACGGCTGTGGTTTCAACTTTGTTGACGCTGAAAAAATATATTTTTTGGCGTCAACGCGGGGTTTTTCATCTGCGTTAAACGCGCGCCCTCGCGTGTCCTCGCGCGCGGGATCCGGGCCTCATTTGCATGGTTTTGTCCCCTAAGTGTCACAACCCGCTACCGGCATCGAGTGTCGATGCCCGAGTGACCCCGTACCTCTCCCATCTGGCCCTAAACTTGGGTTCCATTCGAAATTCCATTCTGGGGACTTTATGCACGCGTTCGAATATTTGCGCGCAGGCGGCTTGGGTCAAGCCACCGACTGGCTGCGACAGCACCCCGAAGCTCGCCCTTTGTCCGGCGGCATGACCCTGGTGCCTTCACTCAAGCACCGACTGGCCCAGGTCTCGCACCTCGTCGATGTTGCTCGTTTGCCTGAGTTGCACGGCATCGCGACCGAGCAAGGGGCTTTGCGAATCGGCGCCGCCATGCGGCATGCCGAGGTGGCGACTGACCCCCAAGTGCGTGCTTTCAGCACGGGCTTGGCCGATTTGGCCGGCCTGATCGGCGATCCGCAGGTGCGCGCACGCGGTACGCTGGGTGGTTCTGTGGCCAACAACGACCCTGCCGCCGACTACCCGGCGGCATTGCTCGCATTGGATGCTGCCATCGTCACCGACCGGCGCGAGATCGCGGCGGCGGATTTCTTTCAGGGCATGTTCAGCACCGCACTGGATGCAGGCGAACTGATCGTTGCGGTCCGCTTTAAAAAGCCTGTGCGCAGCGCTTACGCCAAGTTTCGTCACCCCGCTTCGGGTTATGCCATGGCGGGCGTTTTCCTGGCCGAACTCGAAGCCGGTCAGTTGCGTGTCGCCGTCACCGGTGCCACCGATGGCGTTTTCCGCTGGACCGAGGCCGAGCAGGCTTGGGCTCAGGGGCGTGCGCCCGGTGCGTTACACCACGATGGATTGCTGGACGACATCCATGCTCCGGCGCGCTATCGCGCCCACCTGGCTGGTCTGATGTTCCGGCAAGCTTTGGCTCAACTGGCCCCCTGATTTCCGAAAGCAAGACCATGGATATCCAATTCAAAGTGAACGGACAGGCGCATCAACTGTCGGTCGAGCCCCGTGCCTTGCTCGCCGATGTGCTGCGCGATCAACTCAAACTCACCGGCACCCATGTGGGCTGCGACACCAGTCAGTGCGGTTGCTGCACGGTTTTGCTCGATGGTCAGGCCGTCAAGTCGTGCTCGGTGCTGGCGGCTCAGGCCGATGGCGCCGAGGTGACCACCATCGAAGGCCTGTCAGATGGCCGGCAACTGCATCCGGTACAAGCCGCATTCACCGAGTGCCATGCCTTGCAATGCGGCTTTTGCACGCCCGGCATGATCATGGCCACCGTGGGCTTGTTGCGCCGCTGTCCCAACCCCTCCGATGCCGACATCGCCGAAGGCTTGTCGGGCAACCTGTGCCGTTGCACCGGGTATGTCAACATCGCCAATGCGGTGCGCCAGGCCGCCAAGGAGCAAGCATGAACGCCCGCTTCTCTCCCGTGTCGCAGGACAGCGTGCGAAGCTCACGCACCGAAGACTTGCGCCTGATCACCGGGCAGGGTCGTTTCACTGCCGACGTGCACTACGACGGCGAGTTGCACTTGCACGTCATCCGTTCGATGCATGCCCATGGTCGCATCACCCGCCTCGATCTGGACGCCGTGCGCCAAGCCCCCGGCGTGGTGGCGGTTTATACCGCTGCCGATGTGCAGGCCTGGGGCTTGCAAGCCATCCCCAACGCTTTTGCCGCGCAAGGCATGGGTGGCAGCGCGCAACAGGTCAATCGCATGCCGGTGCTGGCTCAGGACCGGGTGCTTTTTGTGGGACAACCCATCGCCATCGTGGTGGCCGAGACCGCGCTGGCGGCGCAGGATGCAGCCGAGTCGGCTCAAATCGACATCGACCCTTTGCAGGCTGTGGCCAGCGTCGAAGCGGCTTTGGCGGCAGATGCGCCCCAGTTGCACGACAGTGCCCCGGGCAATGTCTCGGTGCGCTTTGAAGCGGGTGATGCTGCCGCGGTCGATGCCGCATTCGCCCGTGCAGCGCATGTCAGCCACATGCGCATCCACAGCCAGCGCTTGATGGGCGTGGCCATGGAACCGCGGGCCGTGGTCGTGTGCCACGACGCGGCCAGCGGCGTGACCCGCGTGCACAGCCCCAATCAGGGCCTGTTGGGCATGTTGGGACATCTCTCGACCGTGACGGGTATCTCTGTCGAGCATTTGCAGATCGATACCCAGGACGTGGGAGGCTCTTTCGGTGTGCGCGTCGGCCCCTTCAGCGAGCATGCCGTCATGGTCATGGCCGCACGCCAACTCCAGCGGCCTTTGCGCTGGGTCGCGACGCGCTCCGAAGTGTTCTTGAGCGATTGGCACGGTCGTGCCCTGACCCTGAACGGTTCGATTGCACTGGATGCGCAGGGCAAGATCCTGGCCATGCGCTTTCACGACCAGGTTGACCTGGGGGCTTACAACGCCTACATGAGCAGTTTCATCGGCACCCGCAATCTCTCGGTCACCATGGGCGGGGTTTATCAGGTGCCCGCTTTGTACATGCGCTCGGACCTGGTTTATACCCACACCACGCCGGTGTCCGCTTATCGGGGTGCCGGTCGTCCCGATATCGCCTTTGCCATCGAGCGCCTGGTGGATCATGCCGCTCACGAGCATGGCTTTGACCCGGTGCAATTGCGCCGCGCCAATTTCATCCCGCCCCAGGCCTTCCCTTACAAGACCGCCAACGGCACCTTGTACGACCGTTGCGAATTCGATCGGGTGCTCAGCCGTGCGCTCGAGTTGTCGGACTACGCGGGTTTCGCCCAGCGCAAGGCCGAGGCGCAGGCGCGTGGCAAGTTGCGCGGCATCGGCCTGGCCTGCTATCTCGAGGCATCCGGGGCCGGCAATGCACCCAAAGACCAGGTGCAAGGCGCTTTCAACGCTCAGGGCCAACTTGAGGTTCATGCCGTGACCGGCGCCTCCGGTCAGGGTCATGAGACATCGTTTTCTCAAATCATCGAGCGCGAACTCGGTTTACCCGCTCAACTGGTGAGTTACCGGGCGGGAACGGTCGACAGCAAAAAACTGATCGGCAACGGCACTGGCGGTTCGCGCACGCTGTATGGTGCGGGCAGTGCCATCCTGAGTCTGGCGCAACAGCTCAAGGACAAGGTCAGGGCCTTGCGTCAGTCTCAGGGGCTGAGTCCGCAGGTCGACGACTGGTCGCCATGGTTGGCCGGCTTGAGCACCGAGCAACGGCTCAGCTTGTCTGCGACTGGCGAAGCTGCTTCGGGGGCTACCTTCCCCAATGGGTGTCATGTGGCCGAAATCGAGATCGACCCCCAGACCGGCATCACCCGGGTCGTGCAGTACTGGGCCGTGGACGATCTGGGTAAAGTCATTTCACCCGAACTGGTGCGCGGCCAGGTTCACGGTGGCGTCGTACAAGGCTGGGGGCAGGCGTTTTGTGAAAGGGTGGTCTACGACGATCAGGGCCAGTTGGTAACGGGCTCCTTCATGGACTACGCCATGCCTCGTCTGGGCGACATGCCTGTGATCTGCAACGAGACTGTGGAGGTCGCCACCGAGCTCAATGCCCTGGGTTCGAAGGGTGTGGGTGAGTCGGGTTGCACCGGTTCACTGCCGGCGCTGTCCAACGCCATGATGAATGTTTTGCGCGACTACGGCGTGACGGGCATGGACATGCCATTCACGCCGGCCAGGGTTTGGGCAGTGCTCAACCCGGCAAGCTCTTGAAGCCTGGCTCCGCGCCCTCCGGCAGGGGAGTGCGGGCCACGTTCATGAGCATCGCCAAAGTGCTGTAGTAGCCGTAGTGGGCGACCATGTCGACCACGCCTTGCTCGCCCCAACGCTTCACGACCCGCTCGTAAGTGGCGTCACACAGGCTGCGATTGCTGCGCAACTCTTCGAGTGCATCGTAAATGATGGCTTCGTCATCGGACATCGTGGTCGGTCGCCGACCTTCGGCGATGGCGTCGGCAGTGCGCGGATCCACCCCTTCCTTTTCGGCGATCGGGCGGTGGATGTGCCACTCGATCGGGTTGGAGAAGTGGCGTGCCACCATCAACACCGCGAATTCCGAGTTGCGCATGCCCACGGCATTTTGGTAGCGCACGTACTCGCCCACTTTTTGCAGTCGGGCCATGAGTTCAGGGCTGCGCATCATCGAAATGAAGGGGCCACCGATTTTGCCGCGCGGGCCGTTGGTGATTTCCTCCATCGCGGCGCGTTGCGCCGGCGACTGCTGGCTTTCAGGGATCGGAGGCATCCGATCCAAAGCCTTGTCGCCCAGGTGCTTTCGACTCATGCGCTCACCTCGGCACCGATGGCCTCACGCACCTTGGGCATGACCTGCTCAGCCAGCAAAACCATCGAGCGGCGGGCCAGCACCGGGTCGGTCCAGTCCAGACCGGCGTAGACCAACTCACCAAAGCCGCCCAGTTTTTCGTGCAGAGCCAGAATCTGGTCCACCACGCTGTTGACGCTGCCGCAAATCACCAACTCGTCCATGATGTTGTCCAATGGCACGGGTTGGTCAGGGGTCACGCCATCCTTGGTGAAGACCGCATCGCGCTTGCCCTTGTGCAACTTGTGTCCCAGGTTGCGGTAGTAAAAACGGTAAGGGCTTTGCTCGGAGGTTTTGCCGTATTCCCTGGCGACCTTGTCATCGTCGTGAACCATGATGGTGCGCGCCACGCGCCAGTCGGCGCGGTCGGCCACCTTGCCCACATTGGCTTTGCCTTTGGCATAGTTGTCCCAATGCGAAGGCAACCACTGGTCGAACAGGAAGTTGGCCGAAATGGGGTGCAGGTCTTTTTCGCCCATGGCGATCACGCCCTTGGAGTAGGGGGCCACCACCGTACCCACGATTTCGGGGCGGGGGCGCTGGTAGGGCTTGTACATCTTGCCGGTGTGGGTGACGTCGTCGATGGTTTGCAAAGTCGAAACCTTGAAACGGTTGTCGGGCAGGTCGATGTGGTATGGAGGGTCGGATTCCCACAGTTTCAAAATGACCTCGATCGACTCGGCGAACATTTTGTTGCGGTCTTCGTGGAAAATGCCAAGCGCCTCGGCATCCGAGGGCAGGGCACCCGGGCTCACACCCAGGATGAAGCGGCCTTCGGACAGATGGTCGAACATGGCGGCGTGGGCAGCCACCAGCACAGGGTGCACGTGAGAGAGGTTGGTGGTCCCCGTGCCCAAGCGGATTTGCTTCGTCGAGTGAATCAGGGAAGCCTGAAAGAGCATTGAATTGGTGACATTCTCGACCAGGTCGGTCAGGTGCTCGCCCACGAATGCGTCATGGAAACCCAACTGGTCGGCCAGAATGATCGTCTCCCGATCTTCCCGCAAAGTGTCGGTGGGGTTGCGGGTCGCCGGATGCACCGGCATGGTGAAATAACCGAGTCTCATCAAATACTCCTGTGCGTTGTTCTTGATCGTTTGATCAATGTCAATATCTTAACGGACAAACATGCCCCTCGGGGGCATCGGGGAAACCCTGTGTAAATACCCCCGTGGGTTTACGAGAAGTTGGGCTTGCGCTTTTCCACAAAAGCCCGCACCGCCTCGTGGTGATCGGCGGTGTGGTGGGCAATGGCCTGATAGCCCGCCGACAACTCCAGCAAAGTTTCCAGGTTGGTCTGTTGACCTTCACGCAACAAGCGCTTGGTCATGCGCAGCACGGTGCCGGGATTGGCGGCGATCTTGCCGGCCAGCGCCAGCGCCTCGGTCATCAATTGCTCGGGCGGCACCACCCGCGACACCAAACCGCAGGCCAGGGCTTGCTCGGCGTTGATGGCCTCTCCCGTGAAGGCCATTTCGCTGGCCTTGGACATGCCCACCACCCGCGGCAGCAGCCAGGCTCCGCCATCGCCGGGCACAATGCCCACGCGCACAAAACTCTCGGCAAACAAAGCGGTTTCGGATGCGATCCGGATGTCGCACATGCAAGTCAGATCCAGACCCGCTCCGATGGCCGGGCCATTGACCGCGCAGATCACAGGCACATCAAGCGGATACAGCGCTTTGGGGATGCGCTGGATGCCGTGCCGGTATTCGTCCCGGATGACCTCGGTGGGGATGCTGTTGTCGTTGTATTTCTGCATGTCCTTGACATTACCCCCGGAGCTGAACACCGGTCCGGCGCCGGTCAGCACCACCACCCGGATTGAGGGGTCCCGCGCCACTTCCTCACAGGCTTGAACAAACTCGCCGGCGGCGTTGTTCCCGGTCAGTGCGTTGCGGGTTTCGGGCTGATCCAGGGTCCAGATCATGATCGCGCCTTGGCGCTCTTTCTTCAAAATGGGGGTCATGGGGTTTCTCCAGGTTCAAACATCGGACAGTTTGCGCAAGATATCCAGGCTGGGTCCGTCGTGGCTGAGCACGGCCTGCCCCAGGACCTGCTGCCAATGGCTCTCGGAGCCCGCGCATTGGCGCCAGGCATGCAGGCGCCGGGTGCGCAGTTGCAAATCGAATTCGGATGTGAAGCCCATGGCGCCATGCAGCCCATGCGCCAAGGCAGCGACTTCTTGGGCGGCCCGACTGGTGCGGATTTTGGCCACCGCCACCCTGAATCGATCGACACAGGGCCACTGGCCCTGGCAAGCCAGCCGTGCGGCCATGTGGGCGGCAAACACTTGTTCGGCCATCAGGCTGAGGTTGTGTTGCAGGACCTGAAACTTGCCGATCGGTTTGCCAAACTGCTGGCGCTGATTGGCATGCTCCAGGCTTTGATCAAACACGCCCATCAGGGCGCCACTCATTTGTGCGGCAGCCAGTAAGGCCTGGACGGTCTTCAGCTCAGTTCCACCCCCATTGAGTCGCGGGGCGACTTGCCAAACCGTGGCCGGCCAGATCATGCGGGCGTCCATGCCCAGGCCATGAGGGTGGACTTGAGCGTTCGATACCGGCAATAACAGCAGGCTGTCAGGGCCTTGTGCCAGCACATGGTCGCAGCAGCGTCCCGCACTGACATCGACCACCAGGCTCAGGCCCGAAGTGGGCGCGGCCCCCAAGCCCAAACCGATCGGACCCACAGGGCAAGTCATGCCGCAGCGGTGCAACCATGCGCGTGCCCACATGGTCTCGGGCAGGGGCAGCGGCAAGCTGAACCTGCCGCACAAGGCCCAAAGCTCGAAGGCTTGTTCCAGCGGCAGGTCGGCTCCGCCCGCGATTTCGGGCAGCAAGGCGTCGGCAAATCCACTGTCTGCCAGGGTTTGCCACAGGACGCGATCATCGGCGTGCGCTTCCAGGTGGCGCACGACAGCAGGTCCGCAATGTCCACCGAGCAGGTCATGGAATGCTGGTCCGAATACCGAGTCCATGTCGTGCTCCTGTCAGCGCAAGCCCAGCCCGCGGGCGATCATGCCGCGCAGGATTTCACGGGTGCCGCCACGCAGCGAGAAACTGGGGGCCACGGCCGTGACATAGGCCAGGGTGTGCAGCAACTCCAGGGGCACGCTGCCCTCAGGGCGAGACATGAGTTCGTCGGCGATCAGGCGCGGGATGTCTTGCTCGATGCCGGTACCGATGTCTTTATTCAGGGCTGCTTCCACAACCGGACTCTCGCCCTGTGTGAGTTTTTGGGTCACCGCCAGGGTCATGGCTCTCAAGGGGGCCAATTCGGACACCACCTGGCCGGCCAATTGGACGGCTGACGGGGTGGACTGTCCCGGCAGGCGCACAAAATCCAGCCACTGGTCGAACAAAACCAGGCTGGAATACAGCCTCTCGGGGCCGCTGCGCTCGAAGGCCAGCTCAGCCGTGACTTGCTCCCACCCCTGGCCCTCGGCGCCGATCAGCGCGTCGGCATCCAGTTGGACCTGATCGAAAAACACTTCGCAAAAATGCGAGTCGCCCGACATGTCACGGATGGGGCGCACCGTCACACCCGGCAGTGACAGGTCAACGATGACTTGCGACAAACCCTTTTGGCGATCCTCTGCTTGCCCCGAGGTCCGAACCAGCGCGATCATGTAGTGGCACTGGTGGGCATTGGTGGTCCAGATCTTTTGGCCATTCAACAGCCAGCCCCGATCATTGCGCTCGGCGCGGGTGCGCACGCTGGCCAGATCCGAGCCGGCGTTGGGTTCGCTCATGCCGATGCAAAAAAAAGCCTCGCCCCGGCAAATCCTCGGGATGTAGAACTGCTGTTGAGCCGGTGTGCCGTATTTCATGATCAGCGGCCCACTTTGGCGATCGGCAATCCAGTGCGAACCCACAGGGGCGCCGGCGCACAAAAACTCCTCCGCCAGAACATAACGGGCCATGGCGCTGCGGCCCCCGCCGCCCAACTCTCGCGGCAGGGTGATGCCCAGCCATCCCCGGCGCCCCAAGGCCCGACTGAACTCAGGGTCGCAGCCCGACCAGGATCGGGCACGCCGGTGCGCTGGCATTTGAGATTTCAGGTCGCGCAAAAATTCGCGCACTTCCCCTCGCAAAGCTTCGTCTTGCGCCGCAATGGCGACAGGGTGCAAAGAGGTCAATAAACTCATGGCGCAGGCTGGTTTTTTTGAATTATCGGTTCAGTCTGCCCGACCCGGGGGCCCAACCAGCATCGCCAAGTCGCCACTTCGACACTACACTGGTGCAAACGCCATTTCAGGAGACCTTCATGCTGGACCCCCAAGCCGCCGCCTTGTTGAAACTCTTGCAAGACCTTCAGGTTCCACCGGTTCAGACCCAGACTCCGGCACAAGCCCGCGAAGCCTACCGGGCCAGGCGTGCCTACAGCCAGCCCGATCCCCCGGTGGTCGGATCGGTGAATGACCATGCGGTCGAGGCCAGCGGCGCACGCTTCATGGTGCGTGTCTACCAACCCCAAGATCGGCCAGCGACACCCCAGCCCGCACTGGTCTATTTTCATGGGGGAGGCTGGACCATCGGTGACCTCGATACGCACGATGTGTTGTGTCGCACCTTGTGTGCCCAGTCCGGCGTCGTGGTGATCGCCGTCGACTACCGCATGGGCCCCGAGCACCCATTTCCAGCGGCTTACCTCGACAGTCTGAGCGCCTATCAGTGGGTTTGTCAGCACGCGAGCGAATTGGGGGTGGATCCGGCCCGAGTGGCGGTGGGGGGCGACAGTGCAGGCGGCAATCTGGCTGCTGCGATCTGTCTGGGCTTGCGCGGCAGCGAACGGCCACCGGCTTATCAGTTGCTCATTTATCCGGCCACGAACATGAACCTGATCACCGAATCGCACCGGACCAATGGACAGGATTACCTCCTCACTCGGCAATCGATCGAATGGTTCAGGGCCAATTACCTGCGACAGCAAGCCGATCAAAACGACTGGCGTGCATCGCCCTTGTTGGCCGCATCGCATGCCGACTTGCCGCCTGCCTTGGTGCTGACGGCCGGTTACGACCCTTTGCGAGACGAGGGTTTGCAATATGCCGATGCCTTGTCGCGCGCCGGTGTGCCTTGTCAGTACGTGTGCTTCGAGCGCCAGATCCACGGCTTCATCACCATGGGGCGCATCATCGCAGAGGCCAACACGGCGGTCAGTTTGTGCGCACAGGCCTTGCGTCAGGCGATGTCGATCTGATGCAGTTCAAACCGGCCGCGCGCGCGGTCGGCAAAGAAGCAACGCAGCGTTTCTCGCACAGTCCGAAAAGCGATTTCATCCCAGGGAATTTCATGCTCTGCAAAGAGGCGTGCTTCCAGGGTCTCATGACCCGGGTCAAAGCGTGTGCTGGTCAATTTGGCCCGGTAAAAAAAATGAACTTGCCCTACCCGGACCACGTTCATGATCGCGAACAGGTCCAGCATTTCAATCTCGGCCCCGGCTTCTTCATGGGTTTCACGGGCCGCTCCCTGGGCCACGGTTTCATCGAGTTCCATGAAGCCCGCCGGCAAGGTCCATTTGCCCCAACGGGGTTCGATGTTGCGCTTGCACAGCAACACCTGGTCGTTCCAAAAAGGGATGGTTCCCACCACATTGAGCGGGTTTTCATAGTGCACGGTGTGACATGCCGGGCAGATGGCGCGCTCACGGGTGTCGCCATCATCGGGCAGGCGGTAGACCACAGCAGTGCCACATTGCTTGCAGTGACGGATAGAGCCGCGTTGAAACATGGTTCGAGTTTAACCCTTTGCCCATGCGGCAAGGTGAAGGAAAAAGAAAAGCCCCAAGACCAACCGAGTGAACGGCAGTCCCGGGGCGTCTGGCGCCAGGGGCAATGATCTGCGACGCTCAGCGACCGTGCTTGAGGATGAGGTCTTTGGCGCTTTGCAGCAACTTGGCACCGTTGAAACCGCGCTTGGTCATGTCGGCCACCCATTCATCATCCACCTGGCTGGATCGCTTGACGAAGTCGCTCACTTCCAGGGTCCCCATCGTCACGATTTTGTTGCCGCGATCGACCGCAGCCTTGCGGCCCGGGACGTCGTTGGATTGTTGCACCTTGCCCAACCAGGCGGAAGTGGCCAGCCCCGAGTTGTTGTCGATGACTTTTTTCAGGTCGGGTGACAACGAGTTGTACTTGGCCTTGTTCATGGTCATCACAAAGGTCGTGGTGTACAAGGCCGTGGTGTTGGGCGGGAATTCGGTGTGGAACTTGGCCAACTCGTGCACCTTGACGGCAGGCACCACTTCCCAGGGGATGACGCAGCCGTTGATGGTGCCTTTGGACAGCGCATCGGTGATCGCGGGCAAGGGCATGCCCACCGGTGTGGCACCCAAAGCCGCCAGAAGTTTGGTGACTTGTCGGGTGGGGGCACGCATTTTGAGGCCCTTGAGGTCGCCCGCACTCAGGATTTGGCGCTCGGTGGTGTGGAACATGCCGGGGCCGTGCACATGAAGGGCCAACACCTGGGTGTCTTTGTACTCGTCGACAGCCTCGGTGTGGATGTACTCCCAGAAGGCTTTCGAGGTCGCCTCGGCGTTGTTCATCATGAAAGGCAACTCGAAGACCTCGGTGCGCGGAAAGCGACCGGCGGTGTTGCCAGGCAGCGTCCAAACGACATCCACCACGCCGTCTTTGGCCTGGTCGTAGAGTTGGGCCGGGGTGCCGCCCAACTGCATGGCCGGATAGCCTTCGAACTTGATGCGACCGCCCGATTCTTTTTCGACTTTATCCATCCAGGCTTTGTGCATGGACAGGTAGACCGCCGATTGCGGGGCCATGAAGGTGTGAAATTTCAAGGTCACGCTTTGTTGAGCGAGACCGGATAGGCCGGGGGCCCCCAAAGCCACGGCTGCGCCGGTTTTGAGCAAAGTGCGTCGTTGCATCATGAGGTTGTCTCCTTGTAAAACTCAATTCAAAAAACGGATCGCCCACAGGCTGATCCCCGGGAAAAACAAAAGCAAGAGGGTGCGCAGGGTGTCGCTGATCAAAAAGGGCATCACGCCGCGATAACTCTCGGCAATGGGCACGCCTTTGGCCATGCCGTTGACCACATACACATTCAGCCCCACAGGCGGGGCCAAAAGCCCAAAACCGACCACCATCAGCACCATGATGCCAAACCAAATCGCCACCGATTCTTTGGGTAGGCCAAAATCAAGGCCCATGATCATGGGAAAGAAAATCGGGATGGTGAGCAAGATCATCGACAACTCGTCCATGACGGCGCCGAGCACCACATAAAAGAGCAAGATGGCGGCGACCACCATCAGGGGTGACAGCCCCCAACCGGCCACCACGCCGGCAAGTTGGTTCGGGACCTGGGTCAGTGCCAGTGCCGAATTCATCATGTCGGCCCCAATGAAGATCAAAAAGATCATGGCCGAGCTCTCCGCCGTGGCGTAAAAGCATTGTTTGAACTTCGCCCAATTGATTTCGCGCTTGAGCAAGGCGGCCACGAAAGTCGAGGCGGCCCCCACACCTGCGCCTTCGGTGGGTGTAAAAAATCCCCCGTAGATGCCGCCAAAGACAATCAGGAAAATCGTCAGCATGGGGGTCACCCCAAGGACCGCCGACAGCGTGAGTTGAGCCGGCTCGGTATCGACCTCGGGGGCCTGACCCGGCACCCATCGCACATAGATCGCAATGGCGATCATGTAGCCCAGCATCGCGATCACGCCAGGCACCATGGCGGCGGCGAACAGTTTGGCGATGTTTTGCTCGGTCAGGATGGCGTAGATCACCAAAGGCACCGAAGGTGGAATCAGGATACCCAACGTGCCCGATGCGGCCAGGGTGCCGGTGGACAAGCGGCCCGAATACCCGTGGCGTTGCATCTCGGGCAGGGCCACACGGGTGATCGTGGCGGCCGTCGCTACCGACGAGCCGCAGATGGCGCCAAAGGCGGCGCAGGCCAGCACGCCCGCCATGGCCAAGCCGCCTTTGAATCGGCTCATGACGCCAGCCGCAAAATCAAACAGGGCTTTGCTGATGCCGCCTTGGGTGGCGAAATTGCCCATCAGGATGAACAGGGGAATCACCGACAGGTCATAGCTGGCAAAACGGGCATAGGCCGCTGTATTGAGAAAATTCGAGAACGGCAACCAACCGGTTTGCATCACATAGCCAATGCTGCCGGCAGCAAACATCGAAACCGCGATGGGAACGCGCACGGCCATCAGCAGCAGCATCATGCCAAAAATGCTCAGGGTCAGGGCCAAAGGTGACATCATTCGCTCCCGGCCTCAAAGCCGCGCAGAGCCTGCACCATGGCGATCAGCGAGGTCAGGGCAAACGCCGGGACCATGGCAGCATAGACATACCATTCGGGCAAGCCCATCATCATGGTGCTCGAGTTGGTTTGAAGGGCATTCAATCCGCCCAACCAGGTGCGCCAGGTGAGAACGGCGAACATCAGGGCCATCAGCAAAGCCCCCAGGCGATCCAGTCCCGCTTGGGTTGTGGCGCTGGCGCGCGTCGTGAAGAAATCCACAATGATGTGGCCCCGGGCGTATTGACACATCGGCATGAACAGGGCAATGGCCGCACCGGTGGCCACGGCCGACAACTCGAAGTCACCGGCGATGGTTTGTCCCACGGTTTCACGGCCAATGATGCTGCCACAGGTGAGCAACGTGATGAAGGTCAGCAGCAGGCCTGCAAGGATGGCACAAAGGCGAGCCAAAAATCCGAGCCAGGCCATACCGAGTACCTCCGGGGTTAAACGACTTTGAGGCGAATCTCGCCCAGACCGCCGACGCCACCGACCAGCAGATCGCCTTTGACCACGGCCTTCACGCCCTCGGGCGTGCCGCTGTAAATCAAATCGCCGGCTTGCAGTTCCCAAGCGGTGGTGAGGTGTTCGATGGTTTCAGCCACGTTCCAGATCAGCTTGCTCAGGTCGCTGCGCTGGCGGTCCTGGCCGTTGACCTGCAACCAGATCTCGGCCTTGTTCACGTCGCCGGCTTGCTCCACCGGGGTGATGGGGCCGATGGGCGAGCTGTGGTCAAAGGCTTTACCGATGCACCAGGGGCGACCTTGCTTTTTCATCTCGCCTTGCAGGTCGCGGCGCGTCATGTCCAGCCCCACACCGTATCCGAAGATGTGTTGGTGCGCATCGGCGGCCTTGATGTTTTTGCCACCCTTGCCGATGGCCACGACCATTTCGATTTCATGCTGGAAATCCTGGGTCAGCGTGGGGTAGGGCAGATCGGCGGTTTGACCGGGGGCGCAATACACCACGGTGTTGGCGGGCTTGATGAAGAAGAAGGGCGGCTCACGACCGGTGAAGCCCATCTCCTTGGCGTGTTCGACATAGTTGCGGCCCACGCAATAAATGCGCTGCACGGGGAAACGCTCGGCGCGTCCGACCACTGGCACGCTGACCTGTTCGGGCGGGTTGAAGACAAAACTCATGGAAACTCTCTCTGAAAAAAACACAAGACAAATCGCAGCTGATTTTAGGCGCGACCATCATGAGGGGGGTGTGCCTTTGGACTAACTGCTATGTGATTTTGACATGTCAGGCATTCGGGTATTCCCTTGCTGAAGGCCCCCGCAAGCCGGCCATGGTGCTGACCGCCCCGGTGGGGGCTGCGCTATGCTTCATGCATGAAGCTCTACAACTATTTTCGATCCTCGGCCTCTTTTCGGGTTCGCATCGCCTTGCAGTTGAAGGGGCTGCCCTTCGAATACATCAGCGTTCATTTGGTCAAGGGAGAGCACCGAAAGCCCGATTACCGGGATGTCTCGGCCGACGGCCTGGTGCCTTTGCTGGATCTGGGGCACGATCGCCTGAGCCAATCGATGGCCATCATCGAGTATCTGGACGAGACGCATCCCGAGCCCGCCTTGTTGCCGGACGACCCCTTGCAGCGCGCTCATGTGCGTGCGCTGGCGCAATCCATCGCCTGCGAGATCCATCCCATCAACAATTTGCGTGTGCTGAAGTACTTGACCCACGAGCTGAAGGTCGATGACGAGACCAAGAATGCCTGGTATCGACATTGGGTGCGCGATGGCCTCGAAGCCTTTGAGCGCCAATTGGCGCAAGGCCCGTCTTCCACCTACTGTTTTGGCGCTCAGCCCACCTTGGCCGATTGTTGTCTGGTGCCTCAGATTTTTAACGGCCAACGTTTCAAGGTGAACTTTGATGGCTTGCCTCGGACCATGGCCGCTTTTGAGGCCTGCATGAAACTCGACGCCTTCCAGCGCGCACAACCCTCTGCTTGTCCCGATTTTGAGCCCTGATCGCAGCGACCTTTTCCCACCTCACTGGCGCTGGATCGACTGGCCGGTGACCGGTGTGCGTGCGGGCTACAGCTTGCGCCATGGCGGGGTGTCTGCCTCCCCCTATGACTCTTTCAATTTGGGCACCCATGTGGGGGACAACCCGGTGTGTGTTCATGCCAACCGTGTGCAGCTGGCCCGGACCTTGGGCGTCAGGCCTGTGTTTTTGGATCAGGTCCATGGCACCCGTGTGCAGTCGCTTCCGTGCCCGGATGGCGTTCAGGCAGACGCCGCCTGGACCGACCAAACAGGCTGGGCCTGCTGCATCATGGTTGCCGATTGCCTGCCGATTTTGGTCAGCGACGATCGCGGGCGTGTGGTGGGCGCCGCGCATGCGGGCTGGCGAGGTTTGTGCGGAAATGGCCATGGGCAAGGCGTGATCGAGTCTTTGCTGACCCGTTTGCGTGCTCAACAGGCCGATGCCCACTGGGTGGCCTGGCTGGGGCCATGCATCGGACCCGAGGCCTTTGAGGTCGGGGATGATGTCCGACTGGCCTTTGCCGGGGCCGGTGCCCCGGAGCGTTTTCGGCCGATTCCGCAGCGGCTTGGCAAATGGTGGTGCGATCTGCCGGGTCTGGCGCGTGACCGCCTTGAGGCCTTGGGGGTCAAGCAAGTCCGGGGCAATGACGGCAGTGCTGACTGGTGCACGCACAGCCGCGCCGACCTGTATTTTTCGCATCGCCGCGACCGGGTCTCGGGGCGCATGGCGGCCGCGATTTTTTTGGCCTGAACCCCCAAACCTTCTCAGGTTTGTCAGCAAAACGAAGGGCATTCCCTGCCATACTTCACTTCAGTCACTAAGGAGACATTGTCATGGCAGCCCCTTCCATGCCCGACTGGAGCCAAGTCGCAGAGCAATTCAAAAGCCAATTGGGTGACAGTTGGTCGCAGGCATTGGCCTCGTTTCAAAAAATGGATCTGGGTGGCCAGGGCATGCAACATCTGCAATTCTCGCCCGCCAAATTGGCCGAGTTGCAAAAAACCTACCTCGAAGAGGCCTCCCGACTCTGGAATCAAAGCCTGCAAGCCAATCCCGGTGTCAAAGATCGCCGATTTGCCGGCGAAGCCTGGGCACAAAACCCGGTGGCTGCCTACACCGCAGCGGCTTATTTGCTCAATGCACGCACCCTGATGGGTTTGGCCGACGCCATTGACGCCGATGCCAAAACACGTGCCCGCATCCAGTTTGCCGTGGAGCAATGGGTGGCTGCAGCTTCACCCAGCAACTTTTTGGCCTTCAATGCCGAAGCCCAGAAAAAAGCCATCGACACCCAGGGCGAGAGCATCTCCAAAGGCATCCAGAATCTGATGCACGACATGCGCCAAGGCCACGTCTCAATGACCGACGAAAGCCTGTTCGAAGTCGGCAAAAACGTGGCGACCTCCGAAGGTCAGGTGGTCTATGAAAACGATTTTTTCCAGCTGATCGAATACAAGCCCCTGACCGCCAAGGTGCACGAGCGGCCCTTCCTGCTGGTGCCGCCGTTCATCAACAAGTTCTACATCCTCGACCTGCAACCCGAGAATTCCTTTATTCGCTATTGCGTGGCCCAAGGCCATCGCACCTTTGTCGTCAGTTGGCGCAACCCCGATCCCAGCCATGCCAAAGTCACTTGGGACGACTATGTCGAACAAGTCGTCATCCGGGCGATCGAGGTCACCCGAGAGATCGGTGGCAGCGCACAGATCAATGCCTTGGGCTTTTGTGTCGGGGGCACCATCCTGACCAATGCGCTGGCCGTGTTGGCCGCCCGCAAACAAGATTGGGTGGCCAGCGCCACCTTGCTCACCACCCTGGTCGACTTCACCGATACGGGCGTGCTCGATGTCTTCATCGACGAAAACTTTGTGCGCTTTCGCGAGATGCAGTTTGCCAACGGTGGCCTGATGGCCGGTCGGGACATGGCGCAGACTTTTTCTTTCTTGCGCCCCAACGACCTGGTCTGGAACTATGTGGTCGGCAACTACCTCAAGGGTGAAACCCCGCCGCCGTTCGACTTGCTTTACTGGAACAGCGATTCCACCAACTTGCCGGGTCCGCTTTATGCCTGGTATTTGCGCAACACCTATCTGGAAAACCGCCTGATCAAGCCCGGCGCGGCCACCGTGTGTGGCGAAAAAGTCGATCTCTCCAAAGTCAAGTTGCCGTTTTACTTTTATGGCTCCCGCGAAGACCACATCGTGCCCATCGGCGGCGCTTATGCATCGACCCAGGTGTTCCCCGGCAAAAAGCGGTTCATGATGGGTGCTTCCGGCCACATCGCCGGCGTGATCAACCCGCCTGCCGCCAAAAAGCGCAGCCATTGGGTGCGCAACGACGGCAAATTCCCCGCCGACTTCAACGATTGGGTCGCAGGCGCCAAGGAAGTGCCGGGCAGTTGGTGGACCGATTGGTCCGACTGGCTCAAGGGCCATGGCGGCAAGTTGATCGCCGCGCCCAAGACCTATGGCCGTGGCAAATACAAAGCGATAGAGCCTGCGCCCGGTCGTTATGTCAAGGCCAAAGCCTGAAACATTTTTTTAACCTGCAATTTTTCCAAGGAGACAACCATGAGCAAAAAAGTCGCATACGTCACGGGAGGCATGGGTGGCATCGGTACCGCCATCTGCCAGCGTTTGCACAAAGAGGGCTTCACCGTCATCGCCGGTTGCGGTCCGACGCGCGATTTCACCAAATGGCTTGATGAGCAAAAAGCACTGGGCTACACCTTTTACGCCTCGGTGGGCAATGTGGCCAACTGGGACTCGACCGTCGAAGCTTTCAGCAAGGCCAAGGCCGAGCACGGCCCGATCAACGTGCTGGTCAACAATGCCGGCATCACCCGCGACCGCATGTTCCTCAAGATGACCCGCGAGGACTGGGATGCCGTCATCGACACCAACCTCAACTCGATGTTCAACGTGACCAAGCAGGTCGTACCCGACATGGTTGAAAACGGCTGGGGCCGCATCATCCAGATCTCTTCGGTCAACGGCGAAAAGGGCCAAGCCGGACAGACCAACTACTCGGCCGCCAAAGCGGGCATGCACGGCTTCACCATGGCCTTGGCCCAAGAGATGGCCAGCAAGGGTGTGACCGTCAACACCGTCAGCCCCGGCTACATCGGCACCGACATGGTTCGCGCCATCCGTCCCGATGTGCTGGAGAAAATCGTTGGCACCGTCCCGGTCAAGCGCCTGGGCGAACCCTCCGAGATTGCCTCCATCGTCGCCTGGCTGGCCAGCGAAGAGGGCGGCTACGCCACGGGTGCCGACTTCTCGGTCAACGGTGGCTTGCACATGGGCTGATTGCCGCAGGCGACAAGTCAAAGGGGGCCTCGGGCCCCCTTTTTGTTTAAACTGAGGCGATCTTCAATTCACAGGTGACTCCATGAAACTGACCCTGGCTTTTGCCCCCGGTGCTTGCTCCATTGCCCCTTACATCCTGCTCAAGGAAGCCGGTGCCGATTTCGAGACCCTGAATGTCAACTTGGGCAAAGGTGAGCATCATGAGGCCGCCTACCTCAAGGTCAACCCCAAGGGCAAAGTGCCCGCCCTGATCGTCGATGGGCGGGTCATCACCGAGAACGTGGCCATCCAGGTCTGGATCGACCGCCAGTTCCCCAACGCCCGGCTCATGCCCCAAGACCCCATGCTCTACATCGATGCTTTGTCGGTTTTAGGCTGGTGCGGCTCGGGCATTCACCCCAAGCTCACCCAACAGGCGCGTCCGGAGCGCTACTGTGATTTGCCGGGGGCTGCCGATCGGGTCAAGACCCTGGGCCATGAAGGCATGGTGGAGCAATATGAATTGGCCGAAGCCATGCTGGCAGGCAAAACCTGGTTCTTTGGCGAGCAATTCAGCTGCGCCGATGCCTACTTCTATTGGACCTTCCGACGCGGTGTGGCTTTTGGCAACGATTTGTCGCGCTTCAAGAATTGCATCGCCCATCGCCAGCGCATGGAGCAGCGCGACAGTGTCAAGGACCTGCTGGCGCACGAGGAAAGGGTCAAGGCCGAATTCGCCAAAGCGGCCTGACCCGGTTCGGTTTCAAAGCCCCTTGGTTTTCAGGATTTCATCCACCCAGGGGGCGGTGTAGCTGCCGTCCGCGATGGCTTTCAGGGTGGCCTCTTCGGCAGCCACTTTGTCTTTGGCCAGTCGTGCCACTTCTTGCGCCTGAGCGGGATCGATGGCCACCACGCCGTCTCCGTCGCACAAGATGATGTCCCCCGGATTGACGCGCATGCCACCGACCACCACCGGCACATTGATGGCGCCGGGGCCTTCCTTGTAGGGACCGCGCAGGCTGATGCCACGTGCCCAGCACGGGAAGCGGTGGGTTTCAAATGAATCGGCATCGCGCACGGCACCATCGACCACAAAAGCCACCGCGCCGCGTACACGCGCGACGCTGGACATGATTTCGCCCACCAGCGCACGCCCGACATCGCGGTCGCCGTCAATCACCAGCACATCGCCGGGCACCAGCGTGCTGAGTGCTTTGTGGATCATCAGATTGTCACCCCCGCGCACACGCACCGTGACGGCTTGTCCGCAGGCGGTCAGCACCGAGCGGTGCACGGGGCGCAAATCGGCACTGCCGACCAATCGCCCACCCATGACATCGCTCACGATCGAGGTAGGGAAACTCGCCAACGCCTGGACAGCGCTGGCCGGGGTGTTGGGATGGGGGTGAATTTCAAAACCGCTCATTTCACTCATGTCGAACTCCTCTTGGATTCAAAAAACCAAATGCAGCATCTCATGAGGATAACCGCTTTGACCCCGTCGCCATGTCGCCCAAGCGGTGCGCCAGGCACTCTGGTTTTACAATGTCATCCCGGCTCCAGGCCTTCAAACTGACCCACCTATGTCTGAAACCAACGCCAGCCCCTACGGCACCTTGCCCCCTGCATCACCACCGGCGAGCCGCAAGCCGATCAGCCTGCCGCGGCTGAACGAAATGCGCGCCCGTGGCGAAAAAATCACCATGCTCACGGCCTATGACGCCACTTTTGCGGCGGTTGCCGATGCCGCCGGCGTCGACAGCATTTTGGTCGGCGACTCGCTGGGCATGGTCTGCCAGGGCCTGACCAGCACGGTGGGGGTGTCGTTGCAAGACATGTGCTATCACGTGCAAAGCGTGGTGCGCGGCGTTCAGCGCGTGCAGGGCACCACTTGGGTGATTGGTGACATGCCTTATGGCACTTACCACGAGTCGCCCGACCAGGCCATGCGCAGCGCGGCGGCCTTGATGCAAGCCGGCGCCCACATGGTCAAACTCGAAGGCGGTGGTTGGACCACCGAGACCGTGCGCTTTTTGGTCGAGCGCGGCATCCCCGTCTGTGCCCACCTGGGCCTGACCCCGCAGACCGTGCATGCCCTGGGGGGCTATCGGGTGCAGGGCCGGGGCGAATCCGCCGCCGTGCTGCGCCGCGATGCCCTGGCGCTCCAAGACGCCGGTGCCACCATGCTGGTGCTCGAAATGGTGCCTGCCGCCCTGTCCGCCGAATTGACCCAGGAACTGCCCACTTGCCACACCATCGGCATCGGCGCCGGCAACGGCACCGCCGGTCAGGTGCTGGTCATGCACGACATGCTCGGCATCAACTTGGGCAAAAACCCCAAGTTCGTGCGCAATTTCATGCAAGGGCAGGGCAGCGTGCTCGACGCCATGCGCGCCTATGTGCAGGCGGTGAAAGACGGCAGCTTCCCGGTCAACGAGCAGCACGCCTGGTGAGACAACCGGGCCCCGGGCCGTGGGGTTTTAAAATGCGGGTTCACTGGCCTCAAACCGCATGACCCACTCCCCCCACCGCCTGAGCGTCGCGCCCATGATGGACTGGACCGACCGCCACTGTCGGTACTTCCATCGCCTGCTGACGCAACGCACGCTGCTCTACACCGAAATGGTGACCACCGGCGCGCTGCGCCATGGCGACGTGCAGCGCCACCTGCGCTTCAATGCCGAAGAACACCCGGTGGCCTTGCAGCTGGGTGGCAGCGAGCCCGAAGACCTGGCGCACGCCGCCAAACTGGGCGAACAGTGGGGGTATGACGAAATCAACCTGAATTGCGGCTGCCCGTCCGAGCGCGTGCAGCGCGGCGCCTTTGGCGCATGCCTCATGAACGAGCCGTGCACCGTGGCCGATGGCGTCAAAGCCATGCTCGATGTGGTGTCGATCCCGGTCACCGTCAAGCACCGCATCGGCATCGATCGCGTCGAGTCCTACGACTTCGTGCGCGACTTCGTCGGCCAGGTGGCCGATGCCGGTTGCCGGGTGTTCATCGTGCACGCCCGCAACGCCTGGTTGCAAGGCTTGTCACCCAAAGAAAACCGTGAAATCCCGCCCTTGCGCTACGACGCGGTGTACCGGCTGAAGCAAGACTTTCCGCATCTCACCATCGCCATCAACGGCGGCATCACCGACAACGAACAAATCGCCACCCACTTGCAGCACGTCGATGGCGCCATGCTGGGGCGCGAGTCTTACTACCGCCCGTGGCTGATGACCGAGTGGGACCGCCGCTTCTGGGGCGATGAAAACGCCACCGTGCCCGAACGCGAAGCGGTCGAAGAAGCCATGGTGGCCTACATGGAGCGTTCTCACGCCGAGGACGGTTGCCCTTGGTACGCCATTGCCCGTCACATGCTGGGCCTGTACCACGGCATGCGCGGTGCCCGCCTGTGGCGCCAGGTCTGGAGCGACCATCGACTCAAACCCTTGCCTCCCCGCGAGGTGCTGGTCAAGGCACGGGCGGCCATGACGCTGGGTCAGGAGTCGCGTTTTGCGGCTTGACCGGTTCGAGCGCTGGGCCATGGTGCTGGCCTGGATGACCCCGGGATTGTGGGCCACCAATGCCGTCGTGTCGCGACTGGCTCCGGGCATCATCGATCCCTACAGTTTGGCTTGGGGCCGTTGGATCATCGCAGGGTTTGTTTTGGCCGTTCTGGCCCGCAGCGATTTGAGGGCGCACGGCCGCGAGTGCCTGCGCCGTCCCGGGCCCTATGTGGCCTTGGGGTTTTTCGGCATGTTCGTCTGTGGCGCGATTTTTTACAAAGCCGGTCACACCACCCAGGCCATCAACATGGGGTTGATCTATGCCACCTCGCCCATCATGATCATGGTCGCCAGCACCTGGTTTTTGGGCGAACAGCGGCTCAGTCCCATGCGGTGGACAGGCGTGGTCCTGGCCCTGCTGGGTGTCTTGCACGTGGTCACCGCAGGTCAGGCTTGGCGAATCACCGAAATCACCTGGGTGGAGGGGGATTTCTGGGTCTTGCTGTGCGCTGTGGCCTGGGCGGGTTACGCCCTGGTCTTGCGCCGAGTGCCCAGCGCGTTGGGCGATGTGGGGCGTCTGGCCCTGATCAATTTTGCGGGTGTCTTGTTGCTGACGCCCTTCGCCCTGACCGAATGGCTCGACCCCCACACGCCGGCCTTGGGCTGGCAGGCGCTGGGTTTGGTGTTGTTGGCCGCCATCGTGCCCGGCATTGGGGCTTATCTGGTTTACGGTTGGTCGCAGCGTGTGCTCGGTGCCGCCAGGGTCAGCGCCACCTTGTACCTGGGTCCGCTGTGGAACGCCTTTTTGGCGTGGTTGCTGCTGGGGGAGCAATTGGGGCAGCAGCACTGGGTGGGTGCGCTGCTGATCTTGCCGGGCATCTACCTGGCCACCCGGAAATGAGGCCGATTCAAGAAGCCGCTTCGAGGCCGTTGGCGAAGTGCTCGCGCATGCGCTGACCGGCGAGGTCGGCGTTGCGGGCCACCAGGGCTTCCATCAGGGCCTGATGTTCTTTCAGTGAGTCTTGCACCCGGCCCGCTTTGAGCAGCGAGTTGTGGCGGTTGAGTTTCATCACCTTGCGCAGGTCGGCCACCATCTGCATGCGCCAGCGGTTGTCGGCCAGTTCCAGCAAGCGCACATGAAAACGCTCGTTGATGGCGAAAAACTTCTCCCGGTCCCCTTCGGCCCGGCTCAGGTCGCGGTGCAACTGCTCCAGCTCTTTCAAATCGGCCGGGCTGGCGCGCCGGGCCACCTCGGCGGCGGCGTCCGACTCCATCAGGGCCAGCAGGTGATAGACATCGGTCAGGTCTTTGTCGTTGACCTCGGTCACATAGGCCCCGCGCCGCACCTTCATGGTCACCAAACCCTCGGCGGCCAGCACCTTCAGTGCCTCGCGCAGGGGAGTGCGGCTGATGCCGTACTGTTCGGCCAGGCGCATCTCGTCGATCCAGCTGCCGGGTTCGAGTTCGCGCGCGAAGATGCGCTGACGCAAGCGTTCAGCGACCTCTTCGTACAACGGTCGGGGAGCCAGGGACAGGGCACTCATGGGTTCGATTGTAAGCCAAAAGAAAATTTTGTATCAATAATTATGAATGATATGATGCGGCAACCCCACAAAAACTGGGAAAATCCACCCGAACAAGGTGACACCATGAGCGAACAGAATCCTTTCAAAACATCGACCCTGGAAGACTGGCACAAAGCGGCCACCAAATCCGCCCCCGGCGGCGACGTGAGCGCGCTCAATTGGGTCACGCCCGATGGCATCACTGTCAAACCGCTGTACACCGCCGCCGACACCCGGGGCCTGCCGCATGCCGATACGCTGCCCGGGTTTGAGCCTTTTTTGCGCGGTCCCCAGGCCACCATGTATGCGGTGCGCCCCTGGACCATCCGACAGTACGCCGGGTTTTCTACCGCCGAAGAATCGAATGCTTTTTACCGCAAGGCCCTGGCGGCCGGCGGTCAGGGCGTGTCGGTGGCGTTTGACCTGGCCACCCACCGCGGCTATGACTCGGACCACCCGCGCGTGACGGGCGACGTCGGCAAAGCCGGCGTGGCGATCGATTCGGTCGAAGACATGAAAATCCTCTTCGACGGCATCCCGCTCGACAAGGTATCGGTGTCCATGACCATGAACGGCGCGGTGTTGCCGGTGTTGGCGGGCTATGTGGTGGCCGCCGAAGAGCAGGGCGTCGAGCAAGCGCAGTTGTCGGGCACGATCCAGAACGACATCCTCAAAGAATTCATGGTGCGCAACACCTACATCTACCCGCCCGAACCCAGCATGCGCATCATCGGTGACATCATCGAGTACACCTCGAGGCACATGCCCAAGTTCAACTCGATTTCGATCTCGGGTTATCACATGCAAGAAGCCGGCGCCAACCAGGCCCTGGAGATGGCTTTCACCCTGGCCGACGGCAAGGAGTACGTCAAGACCGCCATCGCCAAGGGCATGGACGTCGACGACTTTGCCGGTCGCCTGTCGTTCTTCTGGGCCGTGGGCATGAACTTTTACCTCGAGATCGCCAAGATGCGCGCCGCCCGTTTGCTGTGGTGCCGCATCATGAAGGGGTTCAACGCCAAAAACCCCAAGAGCCTGATGCTGCGCACGCACAGCCAGACCTCGGGCTGGTCGCTGACCGAGCAAGACCCCTACAACAACGTCGTGCGCACCACCATCGAAGCCATGGCGGCGGTGTTTGGTGGGACCCAATCGCTGCACACCAACTCGCTCGATGAAGCCATCGCTTTGCCGACCGAGTTCAGCGCCCGCATCGCCCGCAACACCCAGCTCATCATTCAGGAAGAAACCCACATCACCAACGTGATTGACCCCTGGGCCGGTTCGTACATGATGGAAAAGCTGACCCAGGACATGGCCGATGCCGCCTGGAAGATCATCGAAGAAGTCGACGCCATGGGCGGCATGACCAAGGCGGTGGACAGCGGCTGGGCCAAACTCAAGATCGAAGCCGCCGCCGCCGAAAAGCAGGCCCGCATCGACTCCGGTCGCGACGTCATCGTGGGTGTCAACAAATACAAGCTGGCCAAAGAAGACCCGGTTGAAACGCTGGAGGTCGACAACGTCAAGGTGCGCGATTCGCAGATCGAGCGCTTGCGGCAAATCAAAGCCAGTCGCGACAGCGCCGCCGTTCAACAAGCACTCGACGCATTGACTCAGGCCGCCGAGAGCGGCACCGGCAACTTGCTCGATCTGTCCATCCGGGCGATCCGCTTGCGCGCCACCGTGGGCGAAGTCAGCGACGCCCTCGAAAAAGTATTTGGGCGCCACCGCGCCGACACACAAAAGGTGACCGGGGTGTACGCAGCCGCATACGACAGTGCCGAAGGTTGGGAAAAACTCAAAGGCGAAATCGCCGAGTTCGCCACGCAACAAGGTCGCCGCCCGCGCGTGATGATCGCCAAACTCGGGCAAGACGGCCACGACCGGGGCGCCAAGGTGGTGGCCACGGCCTATGCCGACCTCGGTTTTGATGTCGACATGGGCCCGTTGTTCCAAACCCCCGAAGAATGCGCCCGTCAGGCGATCGAAAATGACGTCCATGCGGTGGGTGTGTCGACTCTGGCCGCCGGTCACAAGACCCTGGTGCCCGCCATCATCGCCGAGCTCAAAAAACAAGGCGCCAACGACATCATCGTGTTCGTCGGCGGGGTCATCCCGCGCCAAGACTACGACTTTTTGTACGAGGCCGGTGTCAAAGGCATCTACGGCCCCGGCACGCCGATCCCGGCCAGTGCCAAAGACGTGCTCGAACAGATCCGCAAAGCCGTCGCCTGATCTTTCAGACCCGCTCAAACCATGGCCATGCCCAGCAGCCCCGAACTCCAGCAAGACCTGCTGGGGGCAGAGCCCATGCGGCAACGCCGTGCCATGGCCAAGGCCATCACGCTGCTCGAATCGACCCGAGCCGACCACCGCGAGCAGGGCGATGGCTTGCTCACCCAATTGCTGCCCCACACCGGCAAGTCGTTCCGCCTGGGCATCAGCGGTGTGCCCGGCGTGGGCAAAAGCACCTTCATCGAGGCCCTGGGTCTGCACCTGATTGGCTTGGGCCACCGCGTCGCGGTGCTGGCGGTCGATCCGTCGTCCAGCGTGTCGGGCGGTTCGATCTTGGGTGACAAAACCCGCATGGAACACCTGTCGGTGCACCCGCAGGCCTACATCCGCCCCAGCCCGTCCAGTGGCACGCTGGGCGGCGTGGCCGAAAAAACCCGCGAAGCCATGCTGGTGTGCGAAGCCGCCGGCTACGATGTGGTGATCGTCGAGACAGTGGGCGTCGGGCAATCCGAAACCGCCGTGGCCAACATGACCGACATGTTCTGTCTGTTGCAGTTGCCCAATGCCGGTGACGACTTGCAAGCGATCAAAAAAGGCGTCATGGAACTGGCCGACCTGGTGGTCATCAACAAGGCCGACCTTGACGATGCCGCCGCCACCCGCGCTCAGGCTCAAATCACCTCGGCCCTGCGTTTGTTCGGCATGCACGGCAACCCCGACCGTTCGCCGGGGCATGGCCATGATGCCGATCCGGCTGTGCACTGGAGCCCCCAGGTCATTCGCATCAGCGCGCTGCACGGACAGGGCGTCGATGAATTCTGGCGTCAGGTCTGCACGTTTCAAACCATCCAGAGCGGCAACGGCCGACTGGCAGCTCGCCGACAACAACAATCGCTGGCCTGGATGTGGGAACGGATCGAGTCCGGCCTGAAACAACAGTTTCGTGCCGTGCCCCGGGTCGGCGAACTGTTGCCTGCCATCACCCAGCAAGTGGCGCTCGGCCATTTGCCGGCTTCGACCGCCGCGCGCCAATTGTTGGCGCTGGCGCGAGGCCATTGATCACCTCGGAGAAAAACCATGCAAGACATCATTGAACAACTGGAGAAAAAGCGCGCCGCCGCCCGCCAGGGCGGGGGGCAAAAGCGCATCGACGCCCAGCATGCCAAGGGCAAGCTGACGGCGCGCGAACGCATCGAAGTCTTGCTCGATGAGGGCACGTTTGAAGAGTGGGACATGTTTGTCGAGCACCGCTGCACCGACTTCGGCATGCAAGACAACAAGATCCCCGGCGACGGTGTCGTGACGGGCTACGGCATGATCAATGGTCGCCTGGTCTTCGTCTACAGCCAGGACTTCACCGTGTACGGTGGTGCCCTGTCCGAGACCCATGCCGAAAAAATCTGCAAGGTCATGGACCAGGCCATGAAAGTCGGCGCTCCGGTGATCGGGCTCAATGATTCCGGCGGCGCCCGCATTCAGGAAGGCGTGGCTTCGCTGGGCGGCTATGCCGAGGTGTTCCAGCGCAACGTCATGGCCTCGGGGGTGATCCCCCAGATCAGCCTGATCATGGGCCCCTCGGCCGGTGGTGCGGTGTACTCGCCGGCCCTGACCGACTTTATTTTCATGGTCAAAGACACCTCTTACATGTTCGTGACCGGCCCCGAAGTGGTCAAGACCGTGACCCACGAAGAAGTCACCGCCGAAGAACTCGGCGGCGCCCTGACCCACACCACCAAGAGCGGTGTGGCCGACATGGCCTTTGAAAACGACGTCGAAGCCCTGTTGATGCTGCGTCGCCTGTTCAACTACATCCCGCTCAACAACCGCGAAAAAGCCCCCGTGCGCCGCAGCGGTGACCCCATCGACCGCACCGACTTCTCGCTCGACACCCTGGTGCCCGAGAACCCCAACAAGCCCTACGACATGAAGGAGCTGATCCTCAAAGCGGTCGACGACGGCGATTTCTTTGAGCTGCAACCCGACTACGCCAAAAACATCATCATCGGTTTTGCCCGCATGGACGGACAAACCGTGGGCATTGTGGCCAACCAGCCTCTGGTGCTGGCCGGTTGTCTGGACATCAAGAGCTCGATCAAAGCCGCGCGTTTCGTGCGCTTTTGCGACGCCTTTGGCATCCCCGTCATCACCTTTGTCGACGTGCCCGGCTTCATGCCCGGCACCAGCCAGGAATACGGTGGCATCATCAAACACGGCGCCAAGCTGCTCTATGCCTACGCCGAATGCACCGTGCCCAAGATCACCGTCATCACCCGCAAAGCCTATGGCGGCGCCTACGATGTGATGGCCTCGAAACACCTGCGCGGTGACGTCAACTTCGCCTGGCCCAACGCCGAGATCGCCGTCATGGGCGCCAAGGGCGCGGTCGAGATCATCTTCCGCGAAGACAAAAACGACCCGGCCAAACTGGCCGCCCGCGAAGCCGAATACAAAGCCCGCTTCGCCAACCCCTTTGTCGCCGGCGCACGCGGCTTCATCGACGATGTCATCCAGCCGCACGAGACCCGCAAGCGCATCTGCCGTTCGTTGGTGATGCTCAAAGACAAGAAGATTGAGAATCCGTGGCGCAAGCACGGGAATATTCCATTGTGAGCGGCCCAGGAGAAAAGAACATGTTTAAAAAGATACTGATTGCCAACAGGGGCGACCAGCCGCGAAGCGGCGCAGCAGCGAAGCTAAATTGCATGGTGCGCGCAGCGCACGTAGGCGATTTCAACGCGGAGGAACTTCATTATGTTTAAAAAAATATTAATTGCCAACCGCGGTGAAATTGCCTGCCGCGTCATCGCCACCGCCCGCAAAATGGGCATTGCCACCGTCGCCGTCTACTCCGAGGCCGACAAGGAAGCCCGCCACGTGCAACTGGCCGACGAGGCCGTGCTGTTGGGCCCCGCGCCCAGCCGCGAGTCGTATTTGGTCGCCGACAAAATCATCGCCGCCGCCCAACAAACCGGTGCCCAGGCCATCCACCCCGGCTACGGCTTTTTGTCCGAAAACGAAGAATTCGCCGCCCGCTGCGAAAAAGAAGGCATCGCCTTCATCGGCCCCAAAGCGCATTCCATTGCCGCCATGGGCGACAAGATCGCTTCCAAAAAACTGGCCAATGAAGCCAAGGTCAGCACCATCCCCGGCTACAACGACGCCATCGACACCCCTGAGCAAGCGGTCGAGATCGCCAAAAAGATCGGCTATCCCGTCATGATCAAGGCCTCCGCCGGCGGCGGTGGCAAGGGCTTGCGCGTGGCGCACAACGACAAGGAAGCCTTCGAGGGCTTCAGCTCGTGTCGCAACGAGGCCCGCAACAGCTTTGGCGACGACCGGGTTTTCATCGAGAAATTCGTCGTTGAGCCGCGCCACATCGAGATCCAGATCCTGGGCGACAGCCACGGCAATGTGGTCTATCTCAATGAGCGCGAGTGCTCGATCCAGCGTCGCCACCAAAAGGTGATCGAAGAGGCCCCGTCGCCCTTCATCTCGGACGCCACCCGCAAGGCCATGGGTGAGCAAGCCGTGGCCCTGGCCAAGGCCGTGAAGTACCAAAGTGCCGGCACGGTCGAGTTCGTGGTCGGCAAAGACCAGGACTTCTATTTCCTCGAGATGAACACCCGCTTGCAGGTCGAGCACCCGGTCACCGAGTGCATCACCGGTTTGGACCTGGTCGAGCAAATGATCCGCGTCGCCGCCGGCGAGAAACTGTCGTTCACTCAAGCCGATGTCAAGCGCGACGGCTGGGCGATCGAGTGCCGCATCAACGCCGAAGACCCGTTCCGCAGCTTCCTGCCCTCCACCGGCCGTCTGGTGCGCTTTCAGACCCCGCCCACCACCATGACCCAGGGACACACCGAGCCGCTGTTTGGCGTGCGGGTCGACACCGGCGTGGTCGAAGGCGGCGAAATCCCCATGTTCTACGACTCGATGATCGCCAAGCTCATCGTGCATGGCCGTGAACGCAACGAAGCCATCGCCAAGATGCGCGAAGCCCTCAACGGCTTTGTGATTCGCGGCATCAGCTCCAACATCCCGTTCCAGGCCGCTTTGCTCGCGCACCCCAAATTCGTCAGTGGCGAATTCAACACCGGCTTCATCGCCGAGCATTACAGCAAAGGCTTCTTCGCCGAAGACGTGCCGCACAACGACCCCAACTTTTTGGTCGCCCTGGCCGCGTTTGTGCGCCGCAAGTCGCGCGAGCGCGCCGCCAACCTGACCGGTCAATTGCCCGGTTACGACGTCAAGGTGGGGCAAGACTACACCGTGATCGAATTGGGCAAAGGCGGTGAAAACCGTTATGTGGACGTGCACGTCGACGACTTCCCCGGCCAGCACGGCGTAGCCGTGATTCGGGTCGAGGACAAAAACTACGCCGTCCAAAGCTCTTCGCGTCTGAACGACATCACCATCGTCGGCACCGTCAACGGGCAGCCCTTCACGGCCCAAGTTGAGCGCGGCACCGGCAAAAATTCGTTGGCCTTGCAAGTGCAGCACAACGGCAAACGGATGGACGCCTTGGTGGTCTCGCGCCGCATGGCCGAACTGCACCGCCTCATGCCCTTCAAGGCACCTCCCGACATGTCGCGCTTTTTGCTCTCGCCCATGCCTGGTCTGTTGGTCGACGTCGCCGTCCAACCCGGCCAAAAGGTGCAGGCCGGTGAACGCGTGGCGGTGATCGAAGCCATGAAGATGGAAAACGTCTTGCTCGCCACCCAAGACGCCGTGGTCAAAAAAGTCGTCGCATCCAAAGGCGAATCGCTCACGGTGGACCAGGTCATCGTCGAATTCGAATGATGAATGAATTGGGGTCTGACCCCAATTAATTGCTATCGCTCCCAATCGGCTCATAGCCAAAAACTTAAATTGGGGTCAGACCCCAATTTCGAAAGGAAACCGACGTGAGTCAACGCCCATTCAAAGTGCTGGGCATCCAGCAAATCGCCATCGGCGGGCCGGACAAGGTGCGCCTGCAAAAACTCTGGGTCGACATGTTTGGACTGGAGGTCACCGGCACCTTCAGAAGCGAGCGTGAAAACGTCGATGAAGACATCTGTGCCATGGGCAGCGGCCCGTTCAAGGTCGAAGTTGACTTGATGCAACCCCTGGACCCCGAGAAAAAACCGGCGGTTCACACCACACCGCTCAACCACATCGGCTTGTGGATCGACAAACTTCCCGAAGCCGTCGAGTGGCTCACCGCTCAGGGCGTGCGCTTTGCCCCCGGTGGCATCCGCCAAGGCGCAGCGGGCTTTGACATCTGTTTCTTGCACCCCAAAGCCAACGACGAATTCCCCATCGGCGGTGAGGGCGTGCTGATCGAACTCGTCCAGGCTCCACCCGAAGTCGTCAGCGCCTTCGAAAAACTCGCCAGCCACTGAGCCCGATCTGATCTGTCCCCCATTTCAACCCTGTGGCGAAAAACCAACCATTAATTGGGGTCAGACCCCAATTAAGTTTTGCGTTGTGGCAGGAAAGCAACCATTAATTGGGGTCAGACCCCAATTAAGACCTCAATTAAGTGGGGCTTGATTTCAGTTGGATGAGTCGCTGGTTGAGGGCTTTGAAGCGCTCGAACAAGGCCGGGTCAGAGCCGACGTGCGGGGCGATGGCGTTGAGCTCTTTGCTGACTGCCTGTTTCTCCAGTTCTTGCAAAATGCTGTCGAGTTCGCTTTGGTCGAAGACGACTTCGGCGGGTGCGGCCATGACGACTCTGGCGATGAATTCGCGCAAAGGGTGATCGGTCAATGATTCATACAGGGCCGACCAGGGCAGCGTGCCATGTTCGTGCAGTTGTTGCTCCAGCCACCTGAAGGCTTCGCCATGGGGATCGGGCAAGTCACACAGCATGGCGTGTTGCATGGCCGACAAGCCATCCCAGGCTCCCATTTCCGCAAACAGCAACTGGATGGCCCGGTCTTCACGGCCACTGGGCTGGCGGCGCAACCCCTGACCCACGACGGGTTGCGATCGAGCGGCTGACTTGTAGGGTGCTTGGCGCGGGTTTTTGCGCCATCCCCCGGCGGGTGCATCGCCTGAACGCGGCGCCGGTGCGGAACCCGGGTTGCCTTGCCACAGGCGCAGCAGTTCGTGGCTGCCGATTTGCACCAAGTCGGCCAACTCGGTGACCAGTTGGGTCTTGAGCACGCCCTCGGGCATCAGACCCATCAGCGGTTTGGCCTGGCTGGCCAGCAGCGCTCGGCCTTCGGCGGTGTCCAGGTCGCAGCCCTCGCGTGCGACCTCGATCACAAAGCGACTCAGTGGCATGGCGCTGCCGACGCTGCGGGCAAAGGCATCGGCGCCGTGCTCGCGGATGAAACTGTCGGGGTCGTGCTCGGGCGGCAAGAACAAAAATTTCACGCTGCGCACATCGGTGGCATAGGGCAGGGCGCCATCGAGCGCCTTGCGTGCGGCACGCCTTCCGGCGCCATCGCCGTCAAAACTGAACACCACCGAGTCGGTGAACCGGAACAATTTGTGCACGTGGTCGGTGGTGCAAGCCGTTCCCAGGGTCGCGACCGCATGGGGGAATCCCAATTGAGCCAGCGCGACCACATCCATGTAGCCCTCGGTCACCAGCACATAGCCGGCTTCGCGGATGGCCTGGCGCGCCTCGAACAGCCCATAAAGCTCGCGCCCCTTGCTGAAGACCGGTGTTTCGGGCGAGTTGAGGTATTTGGGCTTGGCGTCTCCCAGCACCCGGCCGCCAAAACCGATGCATTCGCCTTTGACATTGCGGATGGGAAACATGATGCGCTCGCGAAAGCGATCGTAGCGGCGGTGCTCCGCCGCCTGATCGCCACCCTCGGCCTCGGTGTCCTTGTCGATCACCATGCCGCTTTCGGCCAGCATGGGGTCTTGGTAGTCGGGCCAAACGCCGGCCAAAAAACGCCAGCCTGGTGGGGCATAGCCCAGGCCGAAGCGGCGCGCGACTTCGCCGGACAAGCCCCGGTGCTTCAGGTAGTCGATGGCGCCGGTTGACTGCCTCAGCTGTTGCTTGTAGGCCACGGCCAGTTTGTCCAGCATGTCGGTCAGGGTGACTTGTTTTTGGCGTGCTTTTTGAGCCTGTTCGCGCTCTTGCGGCGAGCGGTCTTCTTCCGGCACGGTCATGCCCACGCCTTGGGCCAGCTCTTTGACCGCTTCGACAAAATTCATGCCGGCATGGTCGATTAAAAAACCAATCGCGTTGCCATTCTTGCCGCAGCCAAAGCAGTGAAAAAATTGCTTGCTGGGGCTGACCGTGAAAGAAGGGGATTTTTCGGTGTGAAACGGGCACAGCCCCGAATAATTGGCACCGGCCTTTTTCAGGGTGACATGGCGCCCCACGACATCGACGACATCGACGCGTGCGAGCAAATCTTGGATGAAACCTTGAGGGATGGCCATGCTCGGCTCATTGTATGCGCCACCTGACTCAGTCCCCCTGGGCCAGTCCTTCGCGTCTGGGGTCGACCCCGGCCCGCCAGCCGCCATCTGGGTCGCGCACCAGCACGTGCATGCCGCTGCTGAGTTCGCGCACCCGCACCGGGTGTCCCAGTGCACTCAGGTCATCGGCCCATCGGGCGGCTTCGCTGTCCGCTTCGAGCCAGATCGGGCCCATGGGATCGGTGATGCCCCAACGGGGCATGGCACTGGCCTGTTGCGGGCCATGACCCCAACGCACCATGGCCCACAGGCTTTGCGCGACATGGTGGATGATGAAAGGCCCGCCGGCACTGCCCAAGGCCATGTCCACCCGCAGGCCTTGGGGGCCTGGTCGCAGCACCAGCAAGGGGGTCATGGACGAGCGTGGCCGTTTACCCGGCCCGGGGGCGTTGGCCAAGGTTTGGCCCGATGCATCGCGGGGGGACAGGGCGAAATCGGTCAACTCGTGGTTGAGCAAAAATCCCCCGTCTCTGCCCTGCCCGGTGTTGACCATGCGACGCGAGCCAAAAGCGCTTTCGATGCTGCTGGTCATGGCCACTGCCATCCCGTTGTCGTCGACGGCGTTCAGGTGAGTGGTGCCGTCTTCGACCTGCTCGGCCATGGATCCCCAGGACAGACGGGCGCCTGCCGGTTGACCCGCCGGGGCCCGACTCATGCGGGTTCGCCCCAGCAGGGTTGATCGCTGTTGCAAATACGCCGGATCCAGCAGGCTGAGCCAATCTCCAGCGGGCGGTGAAACGGCACTGGGGTCACCCACCCAGGATGCCCGATCGGCAAACGCCAGCCGCGCGGCTTCGCTTTGGGCATGGGCCCACGCCGCGCCGTACGGGGCGAGACCCAGCCGATCCGCTGCCGATTCGAGCAGGCCCAGCATTTGGCCGACGGCTAAAGTTCCCGAGGACGGCGGGGGCATGCCGCAAACTTGCGCCTCGGGCCAGGCCGCCCACTTGAAACACAAAGCGTCGAAGACGCGCACTCGGTACGATTGCAGATCGTGAAGGGTCATGCGACTGCCGCCTGTTGAGCCGGCTTCGATGCGCCGAAGCACAGCCTGCGCCACCGGCCCATGGCTCATCGCAGCAGGGCCTTGTCGGGCGATTTCATTCAACAACCACGCCAACTCGGGGTTGCGAACCCGGCTGCCTACCGGTAAAGCCGTGCCATCGGTGCGATAAAACAGCTGCCTGGCTTGCGGATCCTGTCGCAGCAGCGGGTCGCTCTCGAGCAGGGCGTGCAATCGGGGGCCGACGGCAAAACCCGATTCGGCCAGCCGGATGGCGGGTTCGAGCAGCTGGGCCCAAGGCAATCGGCCCCAACGTTGGTGCATGGCATGCAACAAAGCCACTTGGCCGGGCACCCCGACCGACAGCGGGCTGGCGCGAGCTTGCTCAAAGCCCATGGGACGCCCCTGCTCCAGAAACAGTTCCGGCGTGGTCGCCATCGGTGCGGCTTCACGGCCATCCAACGCCCATGCACGGCCTTGGGCCCAGACCACGGCGAAGCCACCGCCGCCCAGACCGCTGGATTGGGGCTCGACCACCGACAAGGCCCACTGCGTGGCAATCGCGGCATCGACGGCGTTGCCGCCTTGTTGCAAGGCCCAGTATCCCGCACGGGTGGCCAGACCATGGGCGCTGACCACACCACGACGGCTGAAGCGGGTCTCAGCCCGTTCGAGTCGCTGGCTGGCCCCCTCCGGGGTCAGGGCTTGATCGCCAACTTGAGCCCAAACACCACTTGAGCAGACCCAGGCCAGTGTCCAGCAGACCCGCCGCAACCATTGAATGGCCATGGGCGAACTTATTTGGGTCCCATGCGAATGGCACCATCGAGCCGAATCACCTCGCCGTTGAGCATGTCGTTCTCAAAAATGTGCTGGGCCAATCGGGCGTAATCTTGCGGCTTGCCCAGACGGGAGGGGAAGGGCACGCTGGCAGCCAGCGCGTCTTGGACTTCCTGGGGCATGGAAAACAGCATGGGCGTGCCAAAAATCCCGGGCGCGATGGTCATGTTGCGAATGCCGCTGCGGGCCAGGTCGCGGGCGATGGGCAAGGTCATGCCCACCACGCCGCCTTTGGAGGCGCTGTAGGCCGCCTGACCGATTTGGCCATCGTAGGCCGCCACCGAGGCGGTGGAGATGATGCAGCCGCGCTCGCCGGTCGCTTCGGGCTCATTCTTTTCCATGGCCGTCGCCGCCAGACGGATCATGTTGAAGGTGCCCACCAGGTTGACCATGATGGTGCGGGTGTAGGTATCGAGCGAATGCGGGCCTTTTTTGCCGGTGGTTTTTTCTGCCGGGGCGATGCCGGCGCAATTGACCAGGCCCATCAGTTTGCCCAGCCCGGTGGCGGCATCGACCACCGCCTGACCCTGAGCCTCGTCGGCCACATTGCACAGCAGAAAACGCCCGCCGATCTCTTGCGCCACCTGCTGACCGCGCTCTTGTTGCATGTCGGCAATCACCACCTTGCCGCCCAGAGCGGCCAAATGGCGGGCCGTGCCCTCACCCAGGCCCGAGGCACCGCCGGTGACGATGAAAACTTTGCCTTGAATTTCCATGATCAATCCCTCATTTCAGTTTGATCGAAAATTATGCTCCAGCCGACCTGCTATTCCCTGACAGTGCGGCACTTACACTCAAGATCCCATGCACACCACCGCCTTCTTTTTTTCCCCACGCCGTTGGACCCTCATCCTGGCCCTGACGTTGGCAGGCTGCGCGGCCACGCCACCGGCCAGTGTCAAGGTGGTTGAGTTGCCTTTGCCGCAGAGTTCTGAGAGCCAGCGTCCAGCCCCCGAGATGGCGCCCAGCGACCCCCCACCGCGCAAACCCTTGAAGTTGGGGTTGGCCTTGGGGGGCGGAGCCGCCCGGGGCTTTGCCCACGTGGGGGTCATCCAGGTGCTGGAAGAAAACGGCATTCGCCCCAGCCTGGTGGTTGGCACTTCTGCGGGCAGCATGGTGGCGGCCTTTTACGCCTCGGGGCGCAATGGGGCCCAATTGCAGCGGCTGTCAGAGACCATGGAAGAGGCCGCGCTGACCGACTGGAATTTGCCCTTGGCCTCGCGCGGCATGATCAAGGGCGAGGGTCTGGCGCGCTATGTGGGGTCGGTGACCGGCAACAAACGCATCGAAGACCTGAGCATGCCGCTGGGCATCGTGGCGACCGACTTGAACAGCGGCCAGGGTGTTTTGTTTCAGCGCGGTGACATCGCCACGGCGGTGCGCGCTTCCAGCGCCGTGCCCGCCATGTTCGATCCGGTGCGCATCGGTGGGCGTGACTACGTCGACGGCGGACTGGTGTCGCCAGTCCCCGTGCGCTACGCCCGCCAAATGGGGGCCGATGTGGTGCTGGCGGTGGACATCTCCAGCACGCCCGAGTCCAACAAGGCCACGGGCATGCTGCAAGTTCTGTTGCAGACCTTCACCATCATGGGCAAAAGCATCAATGAATTTGAATTGCGTGAAGCCGAGGTCGTGGTCAAACCACCCCTGGATGGGGTCGGATCGGCCTCGTTCGGTGAGCGCCAGAGATCGATCCAGGCTGGCCGCAAAGCCATGCTGCAGGCTTTGCCCGAGCTCAAGCGATTTCTCCAGCTCTGAGTCGAACCGGCCGCAAAACATGGCCCGGATGGCTGTCGCAGCCCCATTTCTAGAATCCCGACTCTAATTTGCTGCGTTGCAACAAAAAACGCTTGAAATCATTTGGGTAAACCCTATACTGATAACCATGCTGCGCCGCAACATGAATCTCGTTGAAGTGTGCAGAACCCTTGTAACCACCCTTTTGGAGTTTTCTCATGTTGACCGTTGAACAATTTGCCGCCGTGAACAAAGCCAACCTCGATGTTTTGTTTGGCCTGACCGAAAAAAGCTTTGCCGGCGTTGAAAAGCTGGCTCAGTTGAACCTGGCCGCCAGCAAGGCCGCTCTGAATGAAACGGCTGCTCACGCCCAGGCCCTGATGCAAGTCAAAGACGTGCAAGAGCTGCTGGCCCTGCAAACCGAAGTCCTGCAACCCGTGGGCGAGAAGGTTTCTTCGTACAGCCGCCATGTTTATGACATCGCCGCCAGCACCCAGGCCGAATTCACCAAGGCCGTCGAAGCCCAATTGGCCGACGCCCAAAAAGCCGTCCTGAACCTGGTGGACACCGCCGCCAAAAATGCGCCCGCCGGTTCCGAGTCTGCCGTGGCCCTGATCAAAACCGCCGTGGCAGCTTCCAACAATGCCTACGAGTCGGTGCAAAAAGTCGTCAAGCAAGCCACCCAAGCCGCTGAAGCCAACATCCAGGCCGTTGCCCAGCAAGCCGCCAACACCACCAAGGCTGCTGCTCGCAAGCGTTGATTTTTGCGGCTTTGTCCGCAAGTAAAGGTTGTCTCCTCGGATCCTCTTCGGGGCCATTTGGGCCCAGGGATCCCTTCAAGGGCCTGTCGCAAGACAGGCCCCTTTTTTTTGCACGACAATCCCGGGGTGAAAGTTTTTTATGCCACACCGCATGTGCAAAAGTTGCCGCCCGGTCATCGTTTTCCCATGGGCAAGTACGAGATCCTGCGCGAACGACTGGACGCCATGCCCGACATCCAGCGCATCTTGTCCGAACCGGCCACCGACGGCCAATTGGCATTGGTGCACACCCCCGACTACATCCAGTCTGTGGTGCAGGGCACTTTGACCCCTGCGGCCCAACGCGAAATCGGCTTTGAGTGGACGCCCGGCATGGTGCAGCGCGCTCGCGGTTCCACCGGGGCCACCATCTTGGCGGCCCGAACCGCCCTGAGCGAGGGCGTGTCGGGCAACCTGGCCGGTGGCACCCACCATGCCTATCCGGACAAGGGCAGCGGATTTTGCGTCTTCAACGACACCGCCGTCACGGCCCGCTTGATGCAGGCCGAGTGGGCCCGGATCCGGCCTCGTCAGACCCTGCGCGTGGCCATCATCGACCTCGATGTGCACCAGGGCAACGGGACGGCCAAGGTGTTTCAGGGTGACGAGAGCGTGTTCACGTTGTCGCTGCACGGCGCGCGCAATTTCCCGTTTCGCAAGGAAGCCGGCGATCTTGACGTGGAGTTGCCCGACGGCACCCGAGACGACGCCTATCTGGAGGCCCTGGAACGGGCTCTGGAAGAGCTGGAGCGTCGCTTCGACCCCCAATTCGTGCTTTATTTGGCTGGGGCAGATCCGCACGAGGGCGATCGGCTGGGTCGTCTGAAACTGAGTTTTGACGGCCTTGAGGCGCGCGACCGACGGGTGTTTGACTGGGCCTGGCACAAGCGCCTGCCCCTGGCCTTTGCCATGGCGGGCGGGTATGGCCATGACATCGGGCAGACCGTGCAGGTTCAGGTCAATACGTTTGGCGTCGCGCTGGACTACTGGCGCCGTTGGAGGGGGGCGCTCCCCAAGCTGGGGCAAAATCAGACTTTATGAACGCACCGATACGCATTGCCCCCGAGCCCCGCTCGGCCTACCGCGCCTTTTGGACCATCCCGACCCGCTGGGAGGACAACGACACGTATGGGCATGTGAACAACGTGGTGTACTACAGTTGGTTTGACACGGCGGTCAACGCCTTGCTGATCGAACGGGGTCAACTGGACATCCACCACGGCTCGACCATTGGTCTGGTGATCGAGACCCAGTGCAACTACTTTGCTCCGGTGACATTCCCCCAGGTGATCGATGCGGGCGTTCGGGTGGCGCGCATCGGAAGCTCGAGTGTGCGCTACGAGGTCGGTCTGTTCATTCAGGGCGAACCACAATGCGCCGCTCGCGGGCATTTCATCCATGTCTATGTGGATCGCCAAACCCGCCGTCCCGCCCCTCTGTCCGCATCATTCCAACAATTTCTGGAGACCCTTCAATGAGCACTGAGCAACAGGCGGTTGACCACGCCATCACATCGCGCATGTCCGCCCGAGCCTTCACCCCGCAACCGGTGGCACGGGAAACCATTTTGGATATTTTGCGCGTGGCCAGTCGCGCCCCCTCGGGCACCAACACCCAACCCTGGCGCGTGTATGTCTTGCAAGGCCAACAACGCGACAGCCTGGTGCAAAAGGTTTGTGCCGCCCACGACGCCCAGCGCGCCGACCCCGGTTTGGCCAGCCAGTACCGCGAAGAATACGACTATTACCCGACACAATGGGTCAGCCCGTACATCGATCGTCGGCGCGAAAACGGGTGGGGGCTGTATGGCTTGCTGGGCATTGGCAAGGGCGACAAAGACAAGATGCACCAACAGCACCAGCGCAACTTCAAATTCTTTGACGCCCCCGTGGGCCTGATGTTCACGCTGGACAAGGTGATGGGCCGCGGATCACTGGTGGACTACGGCATGTTTTTGCAAAACATCATGGTCGCCGCTCGCGCCCGTGGCTTGCACACCTGCCCGCAAGCAGCCTGGAACCACTATGCCCGCATCATCCTGCCGCACATTGGCGCAGGCGAACAGGAAATGCTGATTTGCGGCATGGCCCTGGGTTGGGCCGACGAATCAGACCTTGTGAACACCTTCATCACCCCTCGCGAAACCGTCGAGTCCTTCACCCATTGGGTCGAATGACGCGGTATTGGCCATGATCATCACCAGTCTTTTAGACACCGACCTCTACAAGTTCACCATGATGCAGGCGGTCCTGCATCAGTTCCCGGGCGCGCAGGTCGAATACCGCTTCAAATGCCGCAACCCCGGCATTGAATTGGCCCCCATGGTCAATGAGATCCGCCAGGAGATTCGTTCTTTGTGCGGGTTGCGCTTTCAGGACGCCGAACTGGCCTGGTTGCGGGATCTGCGCTTCATCAAGAGCGACTTTGTCGACTTTTTGGGTTTGTTCAAACTCAATGAGAAATACATCGACGTTCAACCCCGCCTCGATGGCGAAATCGACATCACCATCCAGGGCCCCTGGTTGCACACCATCCTGTTTGAAATCCCGGTGCTGGCCATTGTCAACGAAGTCTATTTTCGCAACACCCAGCGCGTGCCCGACTTTGTCGAAGGGCGCAAGCGCCTGGCCGAGAAGATTCAAAAACTCAAAAGCCCCGACTTGCACGAGTTGCGGATTGCCGATTACGGCACCCGCAGACGCTTCTCGCGGGCCTGGCACGAAGAGGTGCTGCGTGTCTTGTCCGCCGGTCTGGGTACCGGCCCAAGCGGCCAGTTTGCCGGCACCAGCAACGTGCTGTTGGCCATGAAGCTGGGCTTGACCCCTTTGGGCACCATGGCGCACGAATACCTGCAAGCCTGTCAGGCCTTGGGCCCGCGTTTGCGCGACAGCCAGGTGTTTGGTTTCGAGTCCTGGGCGCGCGAATACCGGGGTGATCTGGGCATCGCACTGAGCGATGTCTACGGCATTGAGCCGTTCTTGCGCGACTTCGACATGTATTTTTGCAAGCTCTTCGATGGCGCCCGGCATGACAGCGGCGACCCATTCGCCTGGGGCGAGCGCATGATCGAACATTACCGCCGCAACCGGGTGGATCCGCTGACCAAGACCCTGATTTTCAGCGACGGCCTGACGGTGCCGCGCACGATCGAGCTCTTTCAGCAATTCCACGGGCGCACGCAACTGGCTTTTGGCATCGGCACCAACCTGACCAACGATCTGGGTTACGAGCCCTTGCAGATCGTGATCAAGATGGTGCGCTGCAATGGTCAACCCGTGGCCAAGCTGTCCGATACGCCAGCCAAAAACATGTGCGAGGACGAAAAATACCTGGCTTATTTGCGCCAGGTCTTTGACCTCTGAAGCGCCGTACAAGGGCGCTTCAGGGCAAGGGCTTTCAGATGAAACGCATGCAAACCACCGCCACCAAGGTGGGCGGTAGCGCTGACAAGAGCAAGTCCTTCGGGCTGATGGTCTGATCGCTGAATTTGACCTTCAGGATGGCTGCACCCGCCGGATTGGGGGCATTGGCGATCAGGGTCAAACCGCCTCCTGTCACGGCCCCGGCCACCAGCGACAGCTTGAACTCGTCGCTCAGTCCCTCGACCAGCGAACCCAGGTAGGTCAGGGCTGCGTTATCGGTGATCGCGGTCAGCGCCGTGGCCCCGTAGAACACGGCCGAGCTGTCCATGGCCATCAAGACCGGCTCCAGCCACCATTGCTGCATGCCGCCCAGTACCACCAAACCGCCCAGGAAGAATGCGACCATCAGGGCTTCGCGCAGGATCAGAGGGCTTTGGTAGGGCTTGTAGGCCACGGTGTAGCCCAGGAAGAACAGGAACAGCCCCATGAACACCACCGGGTGATGAGCGAACACCACCACACCGGCCAAAAACAACACATGGACCAAAGACACGATCAAGGGGACCTCGCGCTTGGATTTCACGTTGTCCTGATCAACCTCGGATAACTCTTTGCGGAACAGCCAAACCAGCACTGCCGCGTTGAACAAGCAGGCCAGGGCGGCACGCCAGCCGATGTGGGTCAGCATGTACATCATGTCCCAATTCCATTTGGCCGCCACCATCAACACCGGCGGCGCGGCAAAAGTGGTCAGCGTGCCGCCGATCGAGACGTTCACAAACAGCACGCCCAGGGTCCCATAACGCAGCCAGTGCGAGGCATGGCGGTTGAAGATGATGTCGCGCAGCAACAAAGCCGCCAAAGTCATGGCCGCCGGCTCGGTGATGAAAGAACCCAACAAGGGCACCAGAAAGAGGATCAGGAACATCAGCGCCATGCGGCGTTTCAGGGGCAACCATTTGGCCAGATTCAGGACCGAATCTTGCACCAGCACCATGATGGGGCGGCTGGCCGCGACCACCATGATCACGAACACAAAGAGGGGCTCGGTGTAGTTGCGGCTTTCCAAATAGTCAACGGCCTCGGTTTTGCCCGCCATGACGGCGATCAGCAGCGTGAGCACCAGCGCCCAAAATCCAAACACCACCTCGACTTCGCCCAGGAGATGAAACACCCCGGAGTGGCGGGGATAGACATGCGCCAGGCGCTCAAAGTACTTCGTCAGGAAGGTGTGGGCCACAGCAACGGCAAACACCACCGCGGCGACAATCTGCAAGGTCGTGGCTTCCATGTTGAACCGATCTCCAAAATACAATGCGGGTTGAAGGTTGCCGCATTTTGGCATACCCCCCCAATACCCCCATCAGGAACAGGCATGAAACCCAGCATCGTTGTGGCCCGCCCCATCTTCCCCCAAGTCCTTGACCAACTGGCTGAACATTTCGAGGTACGCTCCAACCAGGACGATGTGCCTTGGACACCTCAAACTTGGCAAGCCGCTTTGGCTGCCAGCGACGGCGCCCTGACCACTGGCTCCGATCCGGTCAAGGCCGATGTGTTGGCGGCCTGCCCCAAGCTGCGCATTTGCGCCAACATGGCGGTGGGCTACAACAACTTCGATGTGCCCGCCATGACAGCGGCCAAGGTGGTGGCCACCAACACGCCCGATGTGCTGACCGAAACCACGGCTGACTTTGGCTTCGCCCTGATGATGGCCACGGCCCGGCGCATGGCCGAGAGCGAGCACTTTTTGCGCGCCGGTCGTTGGACCGAGTGGCGCTACGACCTGTTTGCCGGTGCGGAAGTGCATGGCGCCACGCTGGGCATATTGGGCATGGGGCGCATCGGACAGGCCATCGCACGGCGCGGGGCTTTGGGCTTTGGCATGCCTGTGCTCTATCACAACCGCAGTCGTCTCCCCATTGAGACCGAGCAGCATCTCAACGCCACCTGGGTGAGCAAGGAGGACTTGTTCCGCCGCGCCGATCATGTGGTGCTGGTATTGCCCTATTCACCCGCAGTGCACCACATCGTCGGTGCGCCCGAATTGGCCTTGATGAAGCCCACCGCCACTTTGGTCAACATCGCGCGCGGCGGGATTGTGGACGAAAACGCCTTGATCGACGCCATCCGCCAGCGCCGCATTGGAGCCGCCGGTCTGGATGTGTTTGAAGGCGAGCCCAAGGTCAACCCCGGTCTCTTGCAGCTGGAACAAGTGGTCTTGACCCCGCACATCGCCAGTGCCACCATGGCCACGCGACTCAAAATGGCTCAGCTGGCGGCGGATAACTTGATGGCCTTCTTTGCCAAGGGCAAGGCCATCACCCCCCTCAACGAGGTCGCGGCTTGAGCCTGATCGATTTGTTGCCCAGTTTGGCCGTGGTTGCTTTTGTGGCCGCTGCCCTGGGTTACGCCTGGGGGCGCCGGGACAGAGGCCTTCAAAACGGCCAACCCTCGGCAGAGCAACTGGCCACCCAGCAAGCCCTGACGGAATTGCTGGATCAGGCCCGGCGCACCGAGCGTGAGCTTCGCAACGAGATCCAGGAGGCAGCCCGAGTGGCGCGCCAGGAGCAGCAAGCCAGTTTGGCGCTGTTTCAGCGCAACCTCAATGAGCAGTTCAGCCTGCAACAAAAAGCCCTGACCGACACCTTGCAGCAGCGGCTGGAAGAAATCCGTCGCACGGTGGACGAGAAGTTGCAAACCCAACTCGAGGCCAAGCTGACCCAAAGTTTTCAGCAAGTCGCCGAGCGACTGCAGCAAGTGCACATGGGGCTGGGCCAGATGCAGGCCATGGCTCAGGAGGTGGGCAACTTGCAACGGGTGCTCTCGAACGTCAAGACGCGAGGCATGTATGGAGAAATTCAGTTGCACGCCCTGCTCGAACAGGTGCTCACCCCGGAGCAGTTTGCCGTGCAAAAGGCTGTGGTGCCGGGCAAAACCGGTGTGGTGGACTTTGCCGTCCAATTGCCCGGTCGCACCGATTCGGCCGAGCCGGTCTGGTTGCCGATCGATGCCAAATTTCCGCGGGAGGACTATGAGCGCTTGCTCGATGCCCAAGCCCGATCCGACGCACCGGCTTGCGAAGCCGCTGCGAAAGCCCTGGAAAACCAGATCTGGCTGCAAGCCCGGTCAATCGCCGACAAATATGTCGCAGTGCCCCATACCACCGACTTCGCCATCATGTTCTTGCCATCAGAGGGTCTGTATGCCGAAGTCTTGCGCCGGCCCGGCCTGATGGAAGGATTGCAAGCCAAACACAAGGTCACCCTGGCCGGTCCGACCACGATGTTGGCGTTGCTCAACAGCTTGCAAATGGGATTTCGGACCCTGGCCATCGAGCGTCAGGCGGCCGATGTCTGGAAGGTGCTCGGGGCCGTCAAAACCGAATTCGACCGTTATGGCGAGTGGGTGGCCAAGGTGCGCGATCAGGTGCACAAAGCGGCCACCACGCTGGACCATGCCGAGACCCGCAGTCGCCAAATGCGCCGAGCGCTGAGCAAGGTCGAAGCATTGCCGCTCGATCAGGTTGCCGGCCTGTTGCCGGCCAGCGACGAAGGCGACCCTGCATGAAAAAAGAGTTGGCGCGGCTGGTCAGCGCCCAGGTGTGCCTGCACTCGTGCATGACCGGTTTGCGCATGGCCGCACCGCTCATGCTGTTGCGTGCCGGCGAAAGCGAGGCCGCCATTGGGGTCTTGCTGTCGCTGTTTGCCCTCAGTCAGGTCTTTTTGGCGCTTCCTGCCGGGCAAATGGCTCAACGCCACGGGGTCAAACTCTGTTTCGGCATCGGGGTCGTCATTGCCACCGGCAGCGCCTTGCTGGCGGCCCTGTGGCCGCACACCCTGGTTTTGGGCTTGGCCGCCTTGTGCAGCGGGGCGGCCTGTGGTCTGGTGATCATCGCCTTGCAGCGCCACGTCGGCCGCATGACCGAAGATTTGAACGATTTGCGTTCGGCCTTCAGTTGGTTGTCCATCGGCCCGGCTGTTTCCAACTTCGTCGGCCCGCTCAGCGCCGGCATCGTGATCGACCTGATCGGTTTTCGTTTCGCCTATCTGCTGCTGGCGCTGTTGCCTGTGGCAGGGTGGTGGGTGATGCGCGGTGTGCACGAACGCCACGCCGACCGAGTGCAAAGGCAGGAGCCCACCGAGTCCGCCTGGCAATTGCTGAAATTCGTGCCATTGCGTCGACTCTTGCTGGTCAACTGGTTTTTGGCCTCATGCTGGGATGTGCACACCTTCATGGTGCCCATCCTGGGGCACGAACGCGACATCAGCGCTTCGGCCATCGGCATGATCCTGGGCCTGTTCGCCTTGGCCGCTACCACCACCCGGGTGCTCTTGCCTTGGGTCGCCCGTCGCTTCAAAGAACGCGACATCATCTTCGTGGCGATGTGGGTGACCGGTTTGTCTTTGATGGCCTATCCGTTCACATCCTCTTCATGGGCCATGGGCCTGTGTTCCATCGTGCTGGGCCTGTTTTTGGGGGCGGTTCAGCCCATGGTCATGAGTGCCCTGCACCAGGTCACCCCGCAAGAAAGGCAGGGGCAGGCCCTGGCGTTGCGCCTGATGACCATCAACGCCTCCAGCGTCAGCATGCCTTTGTTGTTTGGCGCTGCCAGCGCAACACTGGGCGCGGCACCCGTATTCTGGATCATGGCCACTTCGGTCACCCTGGGCTCGCGCCTGGCGCGCAAAATTTAGCCCACCGATTCAGGACGCGTCAAAACCCTCAATTGCCGCCCATGCATCGCCGACGCTGTCGACATACTGAACCAACTTCAGGTCATCTTCGGCAATCGCGCCTTCCTCGACCAGCAGTTCCAGGCTCAGCAAGCGTCGCCAGTGCTGGCTGCCAAACAACACGATGGGCACCGGTTTGGCCTTGCGACATTGCACCAGGGTCAGGGTCTCGAACAATTCATCGAGGGTGCCAAAACCGCCCGGAAAGGCCACCAGCGCCTTGGCCCGCATCATGAAGTGCATCTTGCGCAAGGCGAAGTAGTGAAATTTGAAACTCAGGCCGGGCGTGATGTAAGGGTTGGGGTGTTGTTCGTGGGGCAGGGCGATGTTGAGCCCCACGCTGATGCCGCCCGCCTCGAATGCCCCGCGATTGGCCGCTTCCATGATGCCGGGACCACCGCCGGTGCACACATACAGGCGTTGAGCAGCTGGAGTTTGGGCACCGCGTTGCGCCACCAGAGCACCGAATTGACGGGCTTGCTCGTAATAAACGGCATTGCGCACCAGCACCCGGGCTTTGCGGATGGCGGCCTCATCCTGACTGGCCAAGGCCGAGGCCAGAGCCTGGTCGGAAGCTTCCTGGCTGAGGAAGCGGGCGCTGCCAAAAACCACGATGGTCTGATCGATGCCCCGTGCCTGCATGGCCAAATCGGGCTTGAGCAATTCCAGCTGAAAGCGGATGCCACGGGTTTCACGCCGCAGCAAAAACTCGGGGTCGGCGAAGGCCAGGCGATTGGATTCGGGATCAAGAGAAAGGCCCAGATCTTTCTGGGCCTGCAAAATCTCCCATGCCTGAGCCAGGCGGGAATCGTGTGGGTCGAGCATGCCATCCATGCCCGCTATGTTAGTGCATCAGACGCGCTTGCGGTATTCGCCGGTGCGGGTGTCGATTTCGATCTTGTCGCCTTGATCGACAAAAAGCGGGACGGCGACTTCGTAACCGGTGGCGATTTTGGCGGGTTTGAGCACTTTGCCCGAAGTGTCGCCCTTGACGGCGGGTTCGGTCCAGGTGATCTCGCGCACCACGGTGGTGGGCAATTCGATGGAGATGGCCTTGCCGTCATAGAACACCACTTCGCAAGACATGCCGTCTTCGAGGTAGTTCAGGGCATCGCCCATGTTGGCGGCTTCGACTTCGTATTGGTTGTACTCGGCATCCATGAACACGTACATCGGGTCGGCGAAGTAGGAATAGGTGCATTCCTTGTGGTCCAGGATGACCTGATCCATTTTGTCGTCGGCCTTGAAAACCACTTCGGCGCCCATGTTGGACAGCAGGGCTTTGAGCTTCATGCGGACGGTGGCAGCGCCACGACCACCACGGGCGTATTCGGTGCGCAAAACGATCATGGGATCTTTGCCTTGCATGATGACGTTGCCGGCGCGGATTTCTTGGGCGATTTTCATGGTGTAACCAGGTAGAGTGTGTGCAAAACCTTGTATTTTAACGCTTTTTAAGGCCCAAGCGGGCATGGGTCGGTGTTAATCGGCCACAAAGGCCATCAACTGGGTCAGCAAATCGTCTTGTGCCAGCAATCGCGCCCTGGCTGCCACCACGCACTCGGCCCACAATCCCAGTTCGGTGGGCGTGATCGCAGGCCATGCGCCACCCTCCAGCCCATTCCAGAGGGCATGGCAGCGGCGCAGGCTGGTCGGCGCGTCGAGCCAGTCGAGAAAAGCCTGCAATTTGGCGTGGTGGGCACCGTCCTCCTGGGGGTAGATGTGCCAGATCAGGGGCCGAGCGGCCCACAAGGCTCGCACCAAAGAGTCTTCGCCACGCACCAGGTTCAGGTCGCAGGCCCAGAGCAGGCGGTCAAAACCGGCCTGGTCGGTGTGGGGCAGCGCATGCCAGGCCACATGTCCAGCGCCTGCGGCCCGCACGGCAGCCAGGGCTCGCCCGGGGGTCACCAGCAGGCGATCGGCCCCCGTCAGCGTGTTCAAGAAGGCCCGCAGGCCCGGTGGTTCGTAACAAAACAGGCTGATCAGTCGCTCCGTTGGCTCCAAACCGGGCCACAAGGCGCGTCGGTGTTCGGCTCGATCGAAGGCGTCTTGCTGGCTCACCAGATCGCTCTCGCGCAGCAAGCCGCCGGTTCGGGGGGTGAACCCGGGGTAAAAAAAATGTTTGGTCCAGCCCCGGGCCGGTCCGCTCATGACGGGCGAGGGCAGCCCGTGGGCGCGCTCGACAAAGGGCTCGGCACTCAGGTATTCGAGGTTGATCCAGCGAGGTGCCGGGCTCGCCCCGGCGTGCGCCAACCGGACGCCTTGGGTGACAAAGGACGCTGGCAAATCGCAGCCGAACGCTTCGATCCAGACCCGACTTGGACCCAGCGTGCTTAAAAACCCGGCATCGCTGGCCATGTCCCAGGGCAACACCCTGACCCCGGCGCAATCGCCCCTGGCCACATCGGGGGCCATCCAGGACAAGGCACTGGCATCGTCGACCCACAGCCGCACCGGGACGCTGCGTCCGGCCAACTGGCGAACCAGACGCAAACACACCCCGAGATCCCCATGGTTGTCGATGACGCGGCAAAAAACATCCCACATGCCTCGCATAATACCCACCATGTCGAACGAGTCATCCCCTGACAGGCCCGAATTTCCGCCCGAACTGTTGGCCGAGGTGGCCTCTTTGCCCGGACTGCCCGGCGTTTACCGCTACTTTGACGCCCAGGGCCAGGTTTTGTATGTGGGCAAAGCCATCCACCTCAAAAAGCGCGTGTCCTCGTATTTCCGCAAAGGCAACGACGGCACCCGCATCGGCCACATGGTGGGCAAGATCGCCCGCATGGAAACCACGGTGGTGCGCTCCGAGGCCGAGGCCCTGTTGCTGGAAAACAACCTGATCAAGACCCTCAAGCCGCGCTACAACATTTTGTTTCGCGACGACAAAAGCTACCCCTACCTCAAATTGACCCGTGGCGACAGCCCGCGCATGGTGTACTACCGGGGCGCGGTAGATAAAAAACACGACTATTTCGGTCCATACCCTTCGGTGTGGGCGGTGCGCGAGACCATCTGGCTGATGCAAAAGGTGTTTCGCATCAGAACCTGCGAGGACAGCGTTTACAAACACCGCACCCGACCGTGCCTGCTGTATCAGATCAAGCGATGTTCGGGGCCTTGCGTGGGGCTGATCAGCCCGTCCGACTATCAGGCCACGGTCGACAGCGCGGCGCGTTTTCTGCGGGGTGAGACCCGTGAGGTGCTGCAAGACCTGGAAGTGCGCATGATGGCGCACGCCGAGCGGCTGGAATACGAGCAGGCGGCCGAAGTCCGCAACCAGATGGCCGCCTTGTCCAAGGTGTTGCACCAGCAATCGGTGGACACCGTCGACGATCAGGACGTGGACATTTTGGCCGTGCATGTGCAAGGCGGTAAAGCATGCGTCAATTTGGCCATGGTGCGGGGTGGCCGACATTTGGGCGACCGGCCCTATTTCCCCCAGCATGTGGACGACGCCGAGCCCCAGGAAGTGCTGGAAGCTTTTGTCAGCCAGCACTACATCGAGACCCCGATGCCGCCCACGCTGCTCATGAGCCACAAGATCGATCCGGCGCTGGGCGAGGCGCTGGCCGAGCAAACCGGCGTCAAGGCCAACCTGGTGCACCAGCCGCGTGGCCAGCGACGCGACTGGCTGGACATGGCACGCCAGAACGCACAGATCCAACTGGCCCGCCTGTTGGCAGAAGAAGGCTCGCAACAGGCCCGCACCCGGGCGCTGGTCGAAGCCCTGGACTTGGCCCCGGAAGACCTGGACCAGTTCCGCGTGGAATGCTTTGACATCTCGCACACCGCCGGCGAAGCGACGCAGGCGTCTTGTGTGGTGTTTCACCACCACAAGATGCAGTCATCCGAATACCGGCGTTTCAACATCGAGGGCATCACCGGTGGCGACGACTATGCAGCCATGCGCCAGGTGCTGACGCGACGCTACAGCAAGCTGGCCGAGGCCGAGCGCAACGGCGAAGGGCGCATGCCCGACCTGGTGTTGATCGATGGCGGCAAAGGTCAGGTCGCCATGGCGCGCGAGGTGTTTGAATCGCTCGATCTGGACCTGTCGCGCATCGTGGGCGTCGAAAAGGGCGAGGGGCGCCGGGTTGGTCTGGAAGAACTGGTCTTTGCCGATGGCCGTGAAAAAGTCTATTTGGGCAAAGACTCGGCCGCGCTGATGCTGGTGGCCCAAATCCGGGACGAAGCGCACCGCTTCGCCATCACCGGCATGCGAGCCCAGCGCGCCAAGGTCAGGATCGGCGGCAGCAAGCTGGAAGAAATCCCCGGCATCGGCCCCAAAAAACGCGCCCGGCTGCTGCAACGTTTTGGCGGCGCGCGCGGCGTGGCCGAGGCCAGCGTGCAAGACCTGGCCAGCGTGGAAGGCATCTCGCAAGAGTTGGCGCAGACCATCTACATGGCCATGCGCTGAACCGGATTCAGTCTCTCAAGGGGGCAGGCAGGGGCACATTCGTCGCCTCGGACAGCCGCACCATTTGCGGCCAAATGGTCGGGTGCAACAAAACGCCTTGCTCGGATTGTTCACGCCAGTTCTTGTAGCCCTGATCACCGGGCAAGCGCACGGGGCGAGCCGGATCGATCGGCTTGTTGGATCGGCACAAACCGGCCACATGGTCCATTTGCCGTTTGAACTCAGGCAGGCCGCTGAAGGATTCGATGTCATACAACGTGATGTTGATCGTCGCTCCCCAGCCTTCTTTGGGGTCGGCGCGTCCACGCCCGGCCAAGCCAGCTGTCATGGATTCGACCAGCAAGGCCAGCCCATAACCTTTGTGCCCATGGGTCAGCCCACCCACGGGCAGCAGGGTGCCGGGCGGATCCTGGGTCAAAACACCCGGGTCCGTGGTCGGTCTACCCTGCGCATCGATCAGCACCTCATGTGAATAACGCTCACCCGCATCGCGTTTTCGGTAGAGCATGTTGTTGGTGGTGATCGAAGCCGAAATGTCCACCATCACACCACCCTCGGACAAAGGGAACCCCAGCGCCAGCGGATTGGGCGTGAAGACGGCCTGGGTGCCGCCAAAGGGCGCCACGCTGGCCGAGTTGTTGTCAGACGATGCGAGCCACATCAAAAAACCTTGCTCCAGCGCCCAACGCAAATACACCGCCAAACAGGCGATGTGGTGTCCACGCCGGATCACCAGCGAGGCGCAACCCAATTCGCGCGCGCGCGGCATGAGCGCATCAAGGCCTTGTTGGACCAGCCAAGGCCCCGGCAAGCGCTGACCATCCCACAGCATGGCGGCAGGCTTGTCCTTGAGCACCGTGGGTGCACCGCCGGGTGTCATGCTGCCCGACTGAAGTTCGCGCACATAGGCAGGCAACAAATTCAGTCCGTGGGTGTCATGCCCCAACAAGTCGCCCTCGATCAGGGTCTGGGCCACCACTTCAGCCTGGGGTGGGTGCATGCCGGCGGCTTGCAACACTTGTTGGGCAAACTCGGTCAGGGCTTGCGGGGTGTATCGGGGTGTGCTCATGTTGTTCTCCTGTGCGCATGGCATCTTAAACCCGCTGTGGCGGGTTGACCGACCATTAGAATCTGTCCTAAATAAACCCTTCGGAGACCGACATGAGCCCCTTCATCCGCACCCTGGTACTGAGTTTCAGCCTGGCCTTTGGCCTGGCCCACGCTGGCGACAAAGTGGTCTACCACATCGACGATGCGGCCACCCAGGCCACCAAGGGTTTGCGCAACATTCGCAACCATGTCGATGTCTTGCCCGACACCCAAATCGTGGTGGTCACCCATGCCAACGGGGTGGACTTTTTGATGGAGGGCGCCAAAGACGCCAAAAATCCGTCGATTGACTACGCCACCCTGGTCTCGGCCCTCAAAGCCCGTGGCGTGCGGTTTGAAGTGTGTGAAATCACCCTGCGCAATCGCAACCTGAAAAAAGACCAATTCATCCTGGACGCCGAGTTCACACCATCCGGTGTGGCCCGCATCGGGTCTTTGCAATTTCGCGAGCGTTACGCTTACGTCAAGCCCTGAGCCTTTGGCCCCGAGTCAGCGCATGAAGTCCAGCAAGGCTTGTGCCGTGACTTCAGGCAACTCTTCGGGGATGTAGTGCCCACTGGGCACTGCGCGGTAAGTCACCGTCGCAGCGCACTGGGCTTGCCACAGCGAGCGGGCGTCAAACAAACGGTGCACCACGCCCCGGTCACCGCACATCACCAGCAAATCGCAGCGAATTTTTTCACCTTTGGCGCGTGATTCACGGTCGTGCTCCAGATCAATGCCTGCGCTGGCGCGGTAGTCCTCGGCTTTGGCGTGCACGGCAGCGCGCCAACCTTGTTCATTCAGGGTGGGATCGCAAAAGCACCGCAGGTACTCGGCCATGGCTTCAGGCTCAAAAAAACTGCCGCCGTTGCTGCCCCAGCCCTTCATTTTCAGTTTGAGGTAGTTTTCGGGGTCGCCACCGATCATGATTTCGGGCACCGGTGCAGGCTGGATCAGGTGGAACCAATGGTAATAGGCTTGAGCGAACTCGAAGTTGGTGCCTTGGTACATGTCCAGCGTGGGCGCGATGTCCAGCACGCACAACTTGCGCACCCGCGCCGCATGGTCCAGGGCCAGCCGGTGCGCCACACGACCGCCCCGGTCATGGCCACACAAATGAAAATCTGTGACCCCCAGGGTGTCGAGCAAATCGATGACCTCTTGCGCCATCGCCCGTTTGCTGTAGTTGGCGTGATCGGGTTCGCCCAACTCAAGCGATGACTCGCCATAGCCCCGCAAATCGGGCATGACCAGGCGGTAATGCGAGCCCAGCCGTTGCGCCACGCGGTGCCACAGCACATGGGTTTGCGGAAAACCGTGCAACAACACCAGCACCGGGCGTTCGGGGTGCGCTTGCCATTCGGCTTGCCGGGTCACGCGGTAGCGCACCGGTCGCCCCTTGAGGGTGATTTTGTGCAGATCGAAGTGTTCAAACCAGTTCATGGCTTCATTATGTCGATTTGGCGTTACATTGCCAGTCTCAGATTTTCAAAGACCGTCATGAACACGACCCCTCGTCTGGATGTGCCCGCCGCGTTGCAAGCGGGAACCCGTTTGCGTCACCACAAAGGCGGCTTGTACGAAGTGACCGGCGCCTGCCTCATTGAGGCCACGCTGGAGACCGGCATTTTGTACCGGCCCTTGCAGGGGGACGCCAGCCACTTGCTGTGGATGCGACCGGCTTCGGCGTTTTTTGAAACCGTGCAAACCGCGCAAGGCGAGGTGCCACGGTTCACCCCGGTCTGATCAATCGGCATAGCCGGGGTTGACCCGGTCCAGTTTGCGCATCAGCGCCGGCCAGACCAGTCTTTCGGCCAACTCGCGCGGACCGTCGGACTGCATCAGCGCGGCATTTTTGGCGATCACTTCGGGCTGGGTTGGATAGGCTCGGTCTGCGGCCATGGTCGACAAGGTGCGCACCTGCATCGAGCAGGCGCGCTCCAGAAAATACATCTTCAAAAACGCATCGGCGCAACTGCGCCCCAGCGTCAGGGTGCCGTGATTGCGCAACAGCATCATGTCTTGGGTGCCCAGGTCTTGCTGCAACCGGGGGCGCTCGGCGTGATCCAGCGCCACGCCCTCGTAATCGTGATAGGCCAGGTGCTCGCTGACCAATTGGGCGGTCTGGTTCAGGGGCAACAGTCCCTGGGGGTGGGTGGACACGGCTGTTCCGTCCAGCGTGTGCAGATGCATGACGCAAAAGGCGTCGTGGCGGACTTCGTGGATGGCAGAGTGGATGGTGAACCCGGCCGGGTTGACGGGGTAGGCACTGCTGCCCACCACCTGACCTTGCAAATCGATTTTGACCAAACTGGACGCAGTGATTTCCTCGAACAGCAGGCCGTAGGGGTTGATCAAAAAATGCCCCGGTTCGTCAGGCACCCGGGCAGAAATGTGCGTGAAGATCAGGTCGTCCCAGCCGTGCAGGGCCACCAAGCGGTAGCAGGCGGCAAGGTCACGGCGGACTTGTTGTTCTGATGGGTTCATGGCTCAGTGACCGATGGTGGGGTGAATGGCATGTTAACGCTTTTCGATTCATTTGTCGCTTTCGGTGTGATCCTCCGGCAACAAAGCCACCATAATGATCTGAAACGAACTGCACCCCTACACCATGATCAGAAATCCCGACTCTTTACAAAACTTGTTGAGTGATGTGCGCCAATTCGTGCGTGAAGTCTGGCATCCCCTTGAAGACGACATTGACCGAAGTGACGAGATCCCTGAAAGCTTGGTGGATGAATTGCGCCGCAAGGGCTATTTCGGCTGGAGCATTCCCGAAGCATATGGTGGCTTGGGCCTGACCACCGAAGAATTGGTGCTTTGCGCGATGGAGTTGTCGCAGTCATCGGTGGCCCTGCGAGCCAGGGTAGGGACCAACACCGGCATCGGATCGGAAGCCCTGGTGGCCGACGGTACGCCTGAGCAAAAGCAACGCTGGTTGCCGCGCATGGCTCGTGGCGAACTGACCGGCTGTTTGGCCTTGACCGAACCGGATGCAGGTTCGCAAGCCACCCAGATCAAGACCACCGCACGTCGCGAAGGCGACCACTATGTGCTGAATGGGATGAAGCGCTACATCACCAATGCACCCCTGTCGGATGTGTTCACCGTGATTGCCCGGACCGAAGAGGGTTCTGAAGGCCAAGCAGGCTTGACAGCGTTTTTGGTCGAGCGTGGCCCAGGCTTGGCCACGGGTGAGCCATACCGCAAGATGGGCCAGGCCGGTTCGCCAGTTTCCGACGTCCATTTTCATGATTGCAAAGTGCACGCCAGTCAGGTGATCGGCTTGCAAGAAGGGCAGGGCTTCAAGACCGTTATGAAGGTGCTGAACAAACAGCGTTTGCACTTGGCCGCCTTGTGCACGGGGCCTGCGATTCGCATGCTCGATTTGGCGCTATCACACACCTTGGGCCGGGTTCAATTTGGACGACCCGTGGCCGAACATCAACTGGTCCAAGCCATGATTGCCGATTGCCGCACCGACATCTTTGCCGCCCGATCCATGATCCTGGAAGCCGCCCGTGCCCGAGATCGTGGCGAAGACGTGGCCATGACGGCCTCGATGTGCAAATACTTTGCCTCTGAGATGGCAGGCCGCGTGGCCGACCGCTGTGTGCAGATGTTTGGCGGTGCGGGTTACATCGCCGACTTCAGCCCTATCGAGCGTTACTACCGCGACGTGCGCCTATTCAGGTTGTACGAAGGCACCAGCCAGATTCATCAATTGAATATCGCCAAATTGGCCCTGCGCGAATTCCAGCAGCAGGTCTGAGTACCCCATCATCACACCAAGGAGACATCCCCCATGCGTTCATCTCTGATCCAAAAACTCTGTACCGGTCTTTTGATGCTGTGCACATTTCCCCTGTGGGCGGCTTATCCGGATCAATCGATCAAACTGATCGTGCCCTTTCCGGCCGGTGGCAGCACGGACCTGGTGGCACGTGCTTTGGCCATGGAATGGTCAACTGCGCTCGGACAGCAGGTCGTCGTTGAAAACCGGGCAGGTGCCGGCAGCTTGATTGGCACCCAGTCGGTGGCCAGGGCCACGCCGGATGGCTATACCTTGTTGATGGCGGGCCTGACCAACGTCTTTTTGCCCTACGTGAACAAGGACCTCAAAACCACCTTGCTGGATGACTTCGTGCCCATCGGCTTGGTCGCCGACTCACCCAATGTGATCGCGGTCAATGCCGGCACGCCTTACAAAACCTTGAACGATCTGGTCGCTGCCGAGCGAGCCAAACCCGGATCGATGGCGTTTGGTTCTGCCGGCATGGCCACGCCATCGCACCTGGTGTGTGAAATGATCAACCACCAAAGCAAAACTCGCCTGAACCACGTGCCCTACAAAGGCAATGCCCCAGCGGTCAATGACCTGATCGCCGGCCACATCCCGGTGATGTGCAACAACCTGGGCGGCACCTTGCCTTACATGGGCAGCGGGCAAATCCGCATCCTGGCTCAAACCGGCCGCACCCGATCGGCCGCGGCACCGGATGTCCCGACTTTTCAGGAATTGGGCATCGGTGGACTGGACGCCGGTTTGTGGATGGGGGTGGTGGCCCCCAAGGGAACTCCCAAGCCCGCGGTCGATGCCTTGACCCAATCGCTGGCCAAGGTCATGGCGACCTCCGCGCTCAAAGAGCGGTTGACCAAGTTGGGTGTCAGCATGTTGACCCCCACCCCCGCTGCGCTGGAAGAGCGGGTGCAAGCGGATCGCAAGTCGTGGGATCCGGTGTTGCGGGTGCTGGACCTGAAAGCCAACTGATGCGTGATCGGGCAGACCCTTTGCGCGGGGTGCGCATCCTGGACATGGCCACGGTGCTGGCCGCTCCGTTTTCTTCCACCTTGTGCGCCGACTTGGGAGCCGAAGTGGTCAAAATCGAGTTGCCTGCTGGCAATGACACCTTGCGCGGACTGGCACCCGTTCACGAAGGCCATGCCTTGTTCTGGAAGACCGCCAACCGGGGCAAGCAAGGCATCACCCTGGATGTGCGCAAGCCCGAGGGCAAGGCACTGTTCCTTCAACTGATCTGCGACTTTGATGTGCTGGTTGAGAACTTCCGCACGGGTACTCTGGACGCCTGGGGCCTGGACCTGGCCACCTTGCACGCGCACAACCCGCGCCTGATTGTGTTGCGCCTGACCGGATTCGGACAGACCGGTCCCAAAGCGCGCAGCCCGGGCTTTGCCCGCATTTTTGAAGCCATGAGTGGCCTGACTTACCTGACCGGGGAAGCCGATCGGCCACCCCAACACACCAATTACCCCATGGGCGACGCCATTGCCGGCTTGTATGGCGCCTTCGCCATCGTCACCGCCTTGTACGAGCGCGATGCCCACCCCGACCAGCCAGTGGTGGGGCAAGACATCGATTTGTCGGCCACCGAAGCCTTGTTCCGACTGCTCGATCCCTTGGCCGCTGAACATCAATTCAAAGGCGTGGCCCGACAACGCGTCGGGTCGTGCGCTTCTTACACCGCCCCCTCCAATGTATACGCCACCGCCGATGGCGCATGGGTCACCTTGGTCGGTTCATCCGACCCCATCTTCGCCCGCTTGGCACAGGCCATGGGGCAACCCGATTTGGCCCGTGACGAACGTTTTGCCACCAATGTGAGTCGCACCCGCAACCACCTGGCGTTGGACGCCATGGTGGCCGCATGGTGTGCCCGGCACACCTTTCAGGATCTGTCGGACTTGCTGGCTTTGCATGAAGTGCCCCACAACAAGGTCAACTCAGTCGCCGATGTGGTGGCCGATCCGCACTTTCAGGCGCGCGGCGCTGTCATCGAACTGCAAGATCCCCAGTTGGGGCCCATCGCAGCGCCAGCACCCGTGCCACGGTTTCAGGGGCGAATGCCATTACACCCCACCGTCGGCCCCGACACCGGCCAAGACAACCAGGCCATTTATTCACGCCTGGGCTTGTCGCTCGAGGAGCAACAACGGTTGCGGGAGTTGGGGGTGATTTGAGGATGCTTCGTGCTCAAGTAATGATTGCAAGTGGTTCAATCTCACCGCCAATGTGTTTGCCGCCTTTTTTTTGGGCCTTTCTCAGGTCGTAAGCCGTTTGCAGAGCAAGCCAGCCCTGTGCATCACTGCCAAACTAACGCTCAAGAAATGAAGAGCGGTCGGGCGCGTCAGCCCGGATGGTGCGTCGATCAGACTAAAGATGCTTAGATGCGAAGCATCAACATCATCGGATGCGTGGGCGATGCCCTGAATCCGTAATGCTCGTAGAACTGGCGAGCAAGATCGTTCAGGGCGTGAACCAGCATGGCACGTACCCCGGTGTTTTCCGCGTCTCAATCTTTGGTCGTGACCGCAAAGGTGCGACTGGCGCCACTGGTTGGATTGCCCTTCGCACGGCGCTTGAGCCATTCATCGAGCACAGATTCCCCGCATGCGAACGTTTGAGTCTTGTGTTCCAGTGACGGCGTCTCTGGCGGCCGCAAAGTCATGCGCCTGCCCAAGGCGCCTTGATGGCAAGCAATCGTTCAAGCCCAGGGTTGGGTTGCACAGGGGCATCCAGCATGGCGGTGAACAGCCGAAATTTCTCTTCGTCCAGTTTGAAAAACACCTGGTCTAGGAGCACCGACTTGGCCTTCTCAGAAGCAGCGTCACGCAAAGGTGCCCTTCGCCGTGTTGCAGCGGCCAAAGGTTCGAGCAGCGCATCTTGCAAGGCAGAAGTCTTTCAGACCCCCACCACCTCCAACAAGCGGTCCAGCCCGCCGGTCTCAATCGACACCATGGCCTGCTCACGCACCTTGGGTTTGGCGTGGTAGGCCACCGACAGGCCGCCCGCATCTGCGCAGGCTTTCATCATGGGCAAATCGTTGGCGCCGTCGCCCACGGCGATGGCCTGGCCCGGGCTGAGGCCCAATTGCTGGCAGGTTTGCAGCAACATCCGTTTCTTTTCTTCGCCATCGCAAATGTCGCCCCAGCTCTGATCGACCATGCGGCCGGTCAGGTGGCCGTCG
>JACCDP010772800.1_pt1 | contig 131927 bp, 130 predicted proteins | sample 7445841 | NCBI WGS metagenome assembly JACCDP01 (sample SAMN15323441, study PRJNA562643) | freshwater metagenome | isolation source: river surface water | place: USA:Blue River Watershed | collected 2017-08-17
GCGGATATCAGGGTAAAATAATTCTGTTTATAAATTATGAGTTGTTATCGCATCAATGAAGGTGTCAAATAATTTATTTATTCTAAAATATTTGACATCATTAAAAAATGGAACGTTAAAGGGTTAAGATAATTTATATTTTGGTCATCATATAAAATATCATTTGTGATATCTCCAGAACCGATATTAGATGTTGAATTTACGCCAAATGAATATACATCATAAATAAATTGTGTAGTATTAGTTTTTAAGTAATAATTGTTCAAACTTTTTATACCTATTCCTAGTGCATTATTATTGCTTAAAAATGATGCCATACCAGAACCTGGCATTATAGGTGGTAAAATAAATCTAACACTAGGGTCAATAATACTATTGCCTAGAACATACAAATTATAATTATTAGAAGTAAAATCATAATCAGAATTTATATATGTATTATTGGCAATTCCAAAACAATTTTTATTAAAATAAAAATTATTATTAATTGTTAAATATCCAGAAGAAGAATTATTTGATTGAATTATAAAATCACCTCCATTATTATTGATAAAATTCAAACTGTTATTTGTAAAATCATTGTTTAAAACTGTATTATAAATACCAATATTTCCACTTAAAGAAGCATTTCCATTTTGCTTGTTATTTCCAACATAAATAACTCCATATGTGCTATTTCCCGGAAAATAAACTGTTTCATTTTTAGTTCCTAAAACAATTTGATTTGAACTTATTATTTTTGCACCATATCCGATTGCAGTAGAATAACTATAATCGGAACTTGCGACATCTGCACCAGAACCAATAAAAGTATTATAACTTCCAGTAATATTATTTCCACCAGCGACTGCACCAACCGCCGTATTATATGTGCCGGTCGTATTTATTAATAACGAATAATCACCAAAAGCAGAATTATAGCTACCAGTATTTATTTTTAATGCGTTTGCACCTAAAGATATATTTTGTGTGTTCGTTTGTTGTGATATTTTTGAATAAAATATTATATTTCCAACCAAATACAAATTTCCCATTAAAGATACCAATCCGTTAAACACGTTAATATTTCCATTTCTAATTATTAAATTTCCATTAACATCTAAAAAATCAGAAAAAAATGTTTGACGAAATGTATTTCCTGAAAGATCATTTAAAAATGGAGGTATAGTATTAATATAATTTTCTACAACTGACATATATTATTTATATAAATATAAAAATCATATTTTAACAATTTTTTATATATGTTATTCAAAAATGGCATAATATGATTTTTATTTTTGAATAACATATAAAAGTTAAACCCATTTATCGTGTAAAAATTGATGAACATTATTTGCATTTCCTCTAAAAAATGTTATCCATATACTGCAATTTCCAGTTGTGCATATTATATATTTACATCTTGACATAACTACTGTTATTGCTAAAAAATTTTTTCCATAAATATAATTATGTTCTCTAGTAAAAGGTTCAACATTGTTTATATATGTATTTTTTTTTATTGGTATAGAAAATTCACTGCTAAAATAAAAAGAATTTTTAAACTCTAATGACATTCTTTCTATAAATTCTATTTCATCACTTTGAAGTAAAAAAACTATATTTGGATTTGAAACCATTAATTCTTTTGCTTTTTTTATAATTTCATCGTAATCACATATTGTTGTTTCGGTCGATTTATCGCAACCTCTATAAAATAAAGTGCAAATATTTTCATAATTATATTGTTGTATATATATATTTTCGATTTTTGAAATAATTGAGTTTATTTCATCACTCGGATTAAAATATTTTTTAATGAATTTATTAAATAATTCATAATTTAATGTTTTATAATTTTTAAATTGTCCATCATCAATTGTATAATTTTGGAGCATACAAATAGTTTCATTGTCGATCATATAATCATTATTTTTTTTAAATAAATGAGTATATATTTCTTCAAAACAAGGATTATATTTTATATAAAGACCCGTAGTTTCTAATATTTCCGGTTCTTTCTTCATTAAACAACAAAATGACATTAATCCATATAAAATAATGCTTGACGAAGAATAAAAATTACTATTTGGAGTACTCATAATGACGAGTTTATTATCATTTGGTATATTAAATAATACATTCATATTAACATTTTCCCAAGATTCATTTTTCATTTTTCATTATATATTAAATTTATTTTTATATTATTTAGGTTTTATCATAATATTTAACTCTTTAATGTTTTAAATATTACTGATGTATAAATTATTTTACATCATTTATAGTAAGGTAATACTTTTTATTTTATAAAAACTCAAAAAATACTCTGATATCCGTGGGTAAAATTGTTAAAGGATTAATAATACAATTTTTATAAAAACAATAAAAGTATAAAAAATTGAAATATTAAATAAAAATATAGATACACAATAAATAACAATTTTACAATGGAATTTTTGGATATTAGCGGAAACAACATCAACGTCGAAGAAAAGACAAAGGTAGAATGTCCAATTTGTCTATCCGAAATTGGAGATAAGAATAATTGTATCACACCTTGTGGGCATACATTTTGTTTCAGTTGTTTAATCACTTGTATGTCGACAAATATGAATTGTCCTTGTTGTCGTAATGAATTGGGCGAAAAATCAATATCAAATGATGACGATACATCATATGATACTGAAGATGATGAAGAAGATGATGAGGATGAAGAAGATGATGGACAAGCAGAAATTGAAAATATTGTTGATATTTTTACAAAAAAAGGATATACAATTTTCCACGCATTGATGATTGCTACTAATCGTTTCAGTAAAACAAATGCAAACTATGGTGATGACTTTTTAGATGGATTAATTGATGAATTTGATGAAATGTTAGAAGAATTGGATGGAGAAGGATATGAAAAAATATTAATGGCAAAAGAAGATATAAATGTATGATTTCATTGCTTATTGTTTAAAATATATAAAAATAAAAAATATATAAAAAATAAAAAAAAACAAAAATATTTTCAAAAATAATATAGAAATATATTATTTTTTAATGTAAAATGGACGAAAATTATCATACAATAAAAAATAACTATTGTTCTGAATTATTAGAAAACATACAACGATGTCTCATTAAATGCAAAAATAATAAAAAAATATATTATTTCAATAGTTCATTAATAGATAAATTTAATATATTGGATTGTCATAATATATCAGATTATGAAGAAAATTTAATATTTGATACAAAAATTAAATTCAAATTTTTAAAAAAAGAAATTAAAACAGAAAAAAATTATACGATTGAATATGATATTAAAAATAAATTATTAATATTAGACCAACCCTAATAACTTTATTTAAAATCTTTTTTAACGTGTTCGATTAAAATCATAACATTATCCCACATAATTTTTAAATCTCTTTTTTTATCTGCATCTGAAAAATCTTCTAATGCGATTTCAATTGAACTTTTTAAATGTTCAATATTTTTTTTATAATATTCGATCTTAATTTTATCTTTTCGTTCATTTGCTAATATCATCCAGCCGAGTTTTTCAAAAGTAGAGACATACCACATATTCAATCCACGAAATGTTGCTTTACAACATTTGTCTTTTTTCATAGTTTTTGATTTTTTAGTCGTTTTTCGTTTTTCTGATTTTGATAATTTTTCATTATTAGTCATTACTTATATAATTTATAAAGAAAAAAACGATAATAATAGTTTTTATTCTAAAATTCTCTGTCCCATTTTTCCAATATATTTAAATTTATTTTTTGAAAACAAACGTGTGTTTCCCAAAAATATCTGCAAAATGCCCAAGAAAATTTAATTTCATTATTTCCGTATATAAAAGAATATTTATCATTAATAATTTTTTGTATTTTGGTTGGTAATAAATGCGAATTTTCCTTTGTCATAACAAACGCTAATTGAACATTCGCAGAAAAAGGTTTTTTATTTTCAGTTATAAACTGTTTTTCAAAATCAGGAATATAATTTTTTAAATCAAACAATAAAGGAGGATAATTATAATTATAACACCATCTATAATTTGGACAACCTTCAATGTAATACCGAAGGGTCCATTCTAATCCTTCCATATAATTTTTACATATTTTTTTTAAATTTTCATTATTTCTTTCTTCCTGAAATAAAATTTTATAATATCGTTCTTCCCATTTATTTTCAATAGGACAAATATAGTTTTCTTCTTGTCTATAAATAATTGGAATATTTTGAAAAAATTGTTCTTTTTCTTTTTTTGTTTTTATTAAATCATAATTTTTTTTTTCATTGTTTTTTTCACGCAATGCATATTCTTCTATAATAAATTCGGTTTCATATTTTGCCAATTCTTTAATGAATAAATTAAAATTTCTCCATTTTATTTTGAAATCGTTTTTTGAAATAAAATAAAAATCCTTTTTTTCTTTCACAATTTTACAATAAAAATTTAATAATATATCAATACCTCTTCTCCTAATATTAATTGCAGGAAAATGAGGCAAAAAATCATTTCCTAATAAAAAACACAAAAAAACGTAATCGTAAATTCTATGAAAATCAGTGGTATCACAATTCATTTGAACAATAACATATTTTTTTAATAAATTAACATCCAATACATAATGATGTTCATTTTCATCTATTTCTTCTGAACAAAGAACGGAACTTTTTAAAAATTCGGGTGCTTCTCTAAAAATAAAAATGTTTTCAAAAAGATGGCAATGTAAAATTGACAACATAATAAGGTCTGAATCCAACCCATATATCATTGTAATTTGATTTTTTATAGTCTCTTTATTTATTCTGATATATTCAAAAATTTTATGTTCTCCTTCTCCGTAATCTTTAGAAGTAGAAACAATTATTTTTTTTATATTATATTCTTTTTCCTTTTCTCCATGATTAAAATGAAAATTTATTTTTTCAGATAAATTATTCATAAAATCAGTTCCGGGTGTTATTTTTGAAGTATTCCAATGTTCGGAAGTATCGGCGTCGCCATTCAATAAATTAATTTTTGACATAAAATGCGTTTTATATCTCCTAGTTTTTTGTTGTTTCATTTTAGCAAGTGGAGCAACTCCATCAAATGCAATAAGTACTGTATCACTTGGTTTTATTAGTTGTATATATTTTTCAATATTTTCTACGACATTTTTAATAATATTGTTTTCAATGTTTTCATCAAAAACAACATTTGAAATAGCATCATATATAATAGAATTACAATCCATATATAAATTATCTATTTTTGTTCCATTTTCTTTTATTTTTTTTAATCCAATAACAATATTTTTATAATTTTTAATGATATACGAAAAATAACTTGGTATTCCCATTTTAGTTTAAATAAATTTATATTATTTATATTAAAATAACAATTAATGTTTATATCGTTTATAAACATTATTTTACAAAAATAGTTGAAATGAGTTGTCAGCCTATTTTAATGCAATGTAAAATCGAATTACAAAATAAAAAACATCATATTATTATGAAAAAAACAAAATGTAATGTAATTTTATAAGAAAAATTAATGGAATTAAATACGCAAAATTTATTGTATATGTTTCAAACAATGCCATATTTTATTGTTTTATATTTTTGTTTTCAATCAATATTTAATCAGGACTTCAAGGGATTAATTTATTTAGTGGGTCTATTTTTATCTATTTTTGCAGTTATTAATATTGGAAATATATCTTTTATAAAAAATTTGGTATCTACAAATTCGACCAATAAAAATACGGCTTCTATGTGTCCTTCTTTTGATTTATTAAAAACAGGAATAACTTCATTTCTTCCTATTGGCGACAATATACTTTCATACACATTTTTTTATATTTTATACATAATTTTGAAATACAAAATTATAGGATTGAATATTGGTACAATCATATTATTTACAATATTAATAATAAGTAATTTATTTATAAATTTAACTTACAAATGTAATGATATATTTGCATCCATTTTTTCAATATTAATTGGTGGAATGATTGGTTTATTTTGGGCTTTTGTTATTGATAAAACCGCAAAAGTAGATTTACAATTATTTAGCGGAATAAGCAATAAAGTTGTATGTTCTCGTCCTTCTAGAACAGTTTATAGATGCAGAATAAAAAACAAACAATAAATTTATTGTTCAAAATTATTATAATTAACCGAATACCAATCTATAATTTTTTTTGAAATATTTTTTCTAAACATATTACTTGAAAACAATTTTGGAATATTATATTTTATTTGATATAATTTTATAAAATTATTAATAATATTAATTGTGATGGCACTAGAATATTTTTTGTCTAATTCTGATAATTCAAATATAGGATATTTTTTCTTTTCATTTACGTAATTATGAAAAACGAAAAAAAATCTTTTTAATTCTTCTTTGGATTGAATATTAAAAAAATTATTGTTTACTAAATAGTTTGAAGCGTGTTCTGCACATATAGGACAGGGTAATTTTGAACATATATTTGAGAATAATTGCAATAATTCGTTTTTAATTACCGGAAATGATTCCGGTTTAATTTTATGTGATAAAGTGTGAAATAAAAACCAAGTGGGTTCTCCCCATAACATTTTTTGGTTATTATTTTGATTATCATCATTTTTAATTTTTTGATTTTGGTTTATTTTTTCTTCAATTTGAAAATTTTGTTGGTGTGAATTAAGTCTATTTATTTTAAAAATAAGGGTTTCAATGGGTTTTTTTTTATTATTCATTAATAAATTTTCATTGTATTTTAAACGTTGAAACATTTTGAAAAACGATATAATAATATATTTTATATTTTTATTTTTAAAATCTAAATATAAAAACAAAAAAAACAACACATAAAAATAAAAATATAAAATTATTTTACATTATTTATAAATAGAAATTATACATAACAAATGGAAAAAACAGCAGCAGATATAAAAATAGAAATAATAGAAAATATAAGAGAATGGATTAAAATTGATAATGAAATAAGACAATTAAAATTAGAAGAAAAAAAAAGAAAAGGAGAACAAAAAGATATTTCTTTTAGATTAATGGGATTAATGGAACAAAATAATGTAAATGAATTTGATGTTAAAGATAGCAAAATTACACACGTCAAAAAAAATATAAAAAAACCGATAACACAAAAAATGTTGTTACATTCGTTGTCTAATTATTATGAAAATGATGAAGAAACAGCAATTAAATTAGGTAATTATATACTGGATAACCGTGAAGAAAAAACTGTTGAAATAATTACAAGAAAAATGAAAAACGCATAATATGATGTTTTTTAATTGCAAAATATTAAATTATTTTTATTATTTTTATCTAATTTTGCGATAACTCTCGGGTTTTCTTTTTTTTCCAAAATATCACTTATATTAAAAACATTATCATATTCATCTACATAATAAATAATTCCCTTAATACATCTGGCTTTTAATTCTATATTTTGCTTATCATTTTCAACCTTATTATCTTCGCTTATCATTCCGTGAGGGGTTCCTTTGCAATGAGTACCGCAAAATTCTGAATTTTCTTTACATCTTCTTGTACATTGTTCTCCATTGCATCTTCTTGCATTACACCGATTTATTGCAGGAATTATATTTTTCAACCTTTTTCTTTTTATAAAATCTTCTTTTGATAACGATAATCTTTGGTATTCATTTACGTATTCAAATAATTCGTTTATTTTATCTTTTTCTTGATAATCTTGTGTATTTATAAATTCTTTAATATCTTGTTTTAACTTAAATATATAGTTTTCAATTTCTTTATTGACCCGTTTTTCCATTTTCTATTCAATATTGATTAATTATTCTTTTTAAATAATAAAGTATTTTATTTTTATATCAATTTTTTTCTATAAAACAAAAATAATTATATTAAAAACAATATAAAGATATATATGAAAACGTGCTAAACCGTAAAAAAAATAATATGTATTAACCTTTTTATGATTTTACTAACAGATATCAGGGTATTTTGTAAAGTAAATTTATTGCCTTATTATATTTAAAAGTAAAAATATAAATTATATAAAAATATAATTGATATAATTGATATAATTGATATAGATATATATGAAATATTTTATCGATTTAGATAATACATTATGTTATACTATTAATGGTAAATATTACGAATCTCAACCAATTATTGAAAGGATTAATTATGTTAATAAATTAAAAGATGAAGGACACCATATAACTATTTGGACTGCACGCGGAAGTAATAGTAATATCAATTATAAAGAATTGACAAAAAAACAACTTAATGACTGGAATATTAAATATGATGAATTATTAATGGACAAACCGAATTATGATATTTATATTGATGATAAATCATTTAATGTAGATAGTTATTGGAAAATACCTAAATCAGATGATATAAAAAGCAAAAAATTAAAAAGTGAAATAGTAATAAAAGAATGGGGTAAAGAAATAATTTTTATAAATAATGATGAATATTGTGGTAAAATATTATGTTTTAATAATGGGAAAGCATTTTCAATGCATTATCATTTAAAAAAAAAAGAAACGTGGTATGTAAATAAAGGTAAATTTTTATTACATTGGATAGAACCAGAAAATGGAATTATTCATACTGAATATTTAAATATTGGTGATATTATAACTAATGACCGTGGAGAAGCACACCAATTAATTGCATTAGAAGATTCTGAAGTCTTTGAAGTATCAACTAAACATTATGATGATGATAGTTATAGGATTTGGAAAGGTAATTAATTATATATTTATTGCTTCATCAAAAGTAATGTATTTTCCATTATATGGATCTGCTGGATGCAACCATTTGGACCAAAAAACCATTCATACTTCAAAATACATCACATAAAAGTATTGCTTTTCTTCCTTTAGATATTACAGTAGACCTTAAACTATCCCATTGTGCTTGAAGTAATTCATTTTCACTATCTGATATATTATTGTCATTTATAAATATATTTATAATTTCATGTGGCATTAATTGTTTTCCTGATATTTTTTTGTTTTAATTGTTGTTAATAAATTATTTTGTGCAGTTATTCTATCTTTATCATCACGATAACGATTTCTCGTTTTAACCCTTTAACGTTTTAATATTTTAACAATGTCAGATAATTTGTAACGTATAAATTATTTGACATCATTTATAGTAAAGTAATAAATTCTATTTTATAAACATTAAAAAAATACCCCGATATCCGCGGATAAAATCGTTAAAGGGTTAATACAAGATAATATTATTTGTTCTAATTGTGAAACAGTTAAATTTTGTATTTTATCTTGATAATTTTTATCAAAAGAAAATGCCTGAATTGTTGAATTAATATCAACAACATTAACATTATTTGTGGGGTCTATTGGTAATACGTCTCTATATATTGGTTGCAATATATCTTTAGAGCTTCTTATAAACTTAATATTGGTACTGCTACACTACGATTATTACTATTAATAATATCAGGACCAAGCCGTATATCTATACTGTAATATTTTGAACACCACCTGGTGATGGTATAAATTCTAAACCAGTTATATTATTTTGTGCATCCTTAATTATTTGTTTAGAACAATTGTTTTATTTTTTCAAAAATATCAATCGTTTCAACGCAAGATATCCTCAAATATTCTTTTACATCATCTATTGTTTTTTTTTCTGAAAAAGCAATTCTCAAAACACCATACGAGTTATGAGGATGAAACTTTTTAAATCCGCAAAAATTCATTATTTGTTCTTTTTCGTAATATTTGCTGAACATAATATATTCTAAAACTTTTCCAATAGTATAATCCACATTTTTTAAACTAATATCATAAGAATTTTCCATCGTTGTATCACTTTTTGTAATTAATAATGGTTTATCCGAATCTATCATTTCTGTATATTCAATCGTCTCATAAGCGTCATTTATTTCATATGAGTTGATTTTATCAATTAAATATTTAAATTTAAAAATTAAAACATCTAATGATATTTTTACAATATCAATATTTGTATAAACGCCAATAGTTTGAATAACGAAATCAAAACTGTTTTCTAAGAAAAACCTTTGTGCATCCAAAATATAAAAATTGTCTTTTTTAAATTTTATTTCACTCTCTGATATTTTTTCTTGTCTCAATTGATTTTCTATTTTTATCCATTCATTATTAACTTTGGTCATATCAGGAGTAAATCCATATGAACATTTTGAAACAACACTGTACATACTATTTTCACCTGATGTTGAAATTGAAAAATCAGCGGACAGTTTAATCCGTTCCCCAATAATCGTTTCATTAACTTTTGGTCGTAATCTTACAAAATCAATATATGAATCGGTTTTTACACATTTTGGAAAAATTTTTTGAATTTCTTCTTTTGGCAAATACTCATTCGTTAACTTATTTTTGATTTTAAAATGTTCTGTAGTAACATATTTAACAACATCTGTATCATTTTGTTCATCTACTTCCAACAAATATTTTTCAGGTAAAATATCCAAATCAGTCATATGAATTGGAATACAACTCAATCTTTGTTTTACTATTTCATTATGAAACCGTGTTGTATTTATAAAAACTGTACATTTATTATCTTGATATGTTTCCGTTTTTATTGCTACAACTGGAATATCAGATAATATTGTTCTACGAATTGCATTTGCGACACTAATATCAACATCACTCAATGTAAATTTAAAAACGTCCGATAATTCTGATATGATTTTAAATTTTGGATACATTTTCGTTATTTTTTGATATAAAATAAAAATATATTTTTATATCAATTTTATGAAAGAAAACAAAAGTAAAAATACGAAAAATCAATAACGGAAATAAAATAATAATCATAATAATGTCCATTCATTATTGTCAATGTTCTCCAAAACAGTTTCCCATTTTTTAAAATTTGTTTTATTTTTAATAAATTTATTCAAATTAAAAACTCTTCCACAACTTGAACCAAATTTTCCCAAAAAAACACCATTTAATGCCATTTCAGTATTAACAATTTTTCCGTCAATACTACCATTTAGATTTATTTTTGAGGGTTCATCATCTAATTCATCATGCCTGCATATACTTCTATGGTTTCTTTTATTTTTATTCAAAAAACAATCATAATGATCACTAATTATTTTTTTTGCATTTTCTAAATTTATTTTTCCTTTGTATTTATTACCCAATAAATATTCAAATCTTTTATTACGAGAACCTACACTAGTAGATGTATCATCATAATCATTATTATTGGTTTCAATATTTCTTAAAATAGGGTCAACTGGAACATTCATTCCAAAAAAATAACCGTCATTTTTTTTTTCAATATTGAAAACATTCAATCCTAATTCAAAAAGCATTATTTCCCCATTTTTAACATCACCTAATAACCAAGAACATGCATAATCTCCCGCATTATCATCTGATAATATTTTAACACAATCATTTAATGTATTTGAATATTGCATAAGTTGTCTAATTCTACAAAAATAAGGAGAACCAAACAAGGGTTTATAATTAATGTCTGATATTGTGGTTTCACATCCAATAATTCCTTTTTCGGTTATAAACCAATCAGAAGAACTACATATATAGCCGGGTGTTGTTTGCATAGAAAAAGAATTTCCTGTAAAAGGATGTACGTGAAGTATAATATTTAAAATTTGTCCTGATGCAAAATCAGAGTGCGTATTATGTGCCATTACAATTTCTCCGGTTTCAGTCGCATTACCACACGCTATAAAAGCACTGCAACGCATTTGTCGGGTTTCGGGTGTTTTTTTTGATATATCGTTTTTATTTTTTCCATCGTTGTAATAGGAGTAAAGAGATAAATAAGCATTCCAAGAAATCAGATATTCAACTGATATAATAACACCTGCCTTTTTAGCTCCATAAGAAATTCCTTTTATTTCTTCAAAAAATTCAGGATATTTATTTTCGACAATTGGTAATATTATTTCATTTGAAATTTTTAAATAAGAATTAAAATCTGTATTTAATTGTTCTTTTACTATAAAAGGCAAAACTTTTTGAACACGTAATAAATCAGACGCCAATAAATATCCGTGAGCGAAACCTCTTTCAAATGGTTTTCCATAAATTTCAACAATTTTCCACCCGTTTTTTTTCTTTATTTTTCCATTTATTTTTACATTTTTTTTTGTTTTATTTGCTATTGTCGTTTTTGTAAATTTGTTTTTTTTTGTATTATAATATAAATTCATCATATATTGAAATTATATTATATATTATGTTATTGATAAAAATATAAAAAAAATAAAACAATAAAAGGTAGAAGGACTAGCAACCAAGCGAACCATGCCGCACCTGTATTACACATAAGATTAAGAACCCAAGTCCAAAAAATAATATAAATCATTTTTATTAAAAAAATAGCGGTTATACTCGTAACATTACAAGAATAAGAACCTAAACAAAAAGTATTAATATTTCCTATATTTTGAATAGAAACTATGATTAAAAATAAAAGAGATATAATTAGATAAACATATGAAGGAGTGCATAAATTTGTAAAACGTGAAATTGACATTTATATGAAATAAATAGAGATAAAATTTTCACTAAAGGTATATATTTGAATTTTATACTAAAGGAGGATTAAAATTATTGTATTTGGATTCTACTGGTTGTGTAGTTATGCTAGAATTAATAAGTGGATTTGCATTTATTATTCCTGAAATAAATTTTGAACCAACTGAAGTACCAAAAGAGTTTCCGCTGTTTAGATTGCTTCCATCTCCTAAAAAAATATCAGTCATTTTGAAATTGTTTAAAAAAAATAAAATAAATAAAAAAAATAAATATGTAAAAATTAAAATTAATATCATATAAAAAGGAAAACTTGATTTATTTTCTTTCATTTATATTAGTTATATAAAAAACGCGGATAAATTATATAATTTATCCCCTTAACATTTTAAATATTATCAATGTTAAATAATTCGTGATATGAATTATTTAACACAATTTATAATAAGGCAATAAATTATATTTTATAAATGCAAAAAAATACCTGATATACGCGGGTAAAATAAATATTTACATTTTTATACATATTTTAACATAATATAACGATTGTCTATTTTTCTTGATAAAAAATCATAAAAATATATGTGTTCATTATGTGTTTTTATTTGTTTAAATAATGGTTTAATATTAGTAAAATACAATGATATCGTACCTTGATCATTTGTATTACTAATTGGATAATCTATTAATAAATTTAATAAATTTATATATGTGTCATATTCTATTATTTTTGTATCATATAACATTATCGTTGTTTGAAAATAATCCGTGTTTAAATTATATTTATCATTAAGTTTTGTAAAATATTCTGTTTTAGTTTTATCAAACTGTTCGCATAATTTCCAGACATAAGTTGGATATGCGTCTGAATGTGCTAATAACGTATTTTCAGCAGCTTCATTTATTATAGGGGATATATCTGAAAAAATATTTATTCCGCAATCCAAATAAAAAATATAATTCCATTTCTTAAAAAATGCATTAAATAAATGAAGTTTGTGATATTGAAATTTTTTTTCAAGCCAAATCGGTTCTCTAATTAGGTTTTTTTGTATATCCCAAAATTCATCTGAAAATTGAATATCAGGAAAGTATTTTACTATGATATTATTATGTTTTATAATATTACAATTTAATAAACTACTATTATGCAAGTCATCCCCTACTACTAAACAAATATTTCCATTATATTTACCATTCGTAATTAATAGATTACAACTATAAATAAATTTATTGAAATATGCTTTATTACATAAAAAAACTACACAAATATCATCAATCATTATTGATTTATAATTATATTCTTTAAATCATAATATAATATATAAAATATTATTTATATTATACAATTTTATTAGATGTTGTCAATCTTTCATTTGTTATAGATAAAGGTGTATTTGGATTATTGATTTCATCATTAAGTGGATAATAATAACGAATAGGTAATTTATCCAAATTTAATGACCCTCCTTTTTTTTTTATTGTTTTATTTTTTTTTATTTTGTTCATTTTTCTCTTATTTATATCATTTGTTGTTTTTCTCTTGTTTTTTTCAGTTTTTTTATAAAACTTTTTTTTTAAACTAAATTTATTTTTTGTCATTGTCAATAATTTTTATATAATATAATACGAAATATACTAGATGAAAGAATAATAATTATTCAATATCAACGTGTGTTAGCATATGACGCCGACAACAAGGATTTGTTAATCCCAATTCGTCTAATACTAACCCTTCGGCTGTTTTTTCAACATCTACCGCGTTTTGTTTGGTTAAATACATTACTTTTTCTGTATGTTGTCCCTTACTTATTTTTATTTTTCTAACTTGTTCTTGGTAATAACGATATTTGTCGGCTAAAACCATTGAACACGTAAAACATCGAACTGGAATAATCATTTTATTATTAACTGTATATAATAATTATAAATTTAAATATTATTTCAATTTTATATTGATATAAAATATATAAAACATAAAATATGAAAATTCTATATTTATTTGTTTTTATAATATTAATATTGCTATATTTTTATTTTAATCAAGTAATATTAGAAGGGTTAAATGAAATAAATGAAAATAAAACTTCAACAATATCATCTATTACCACAAATAAATTAACAAATCCAAACCCTATATATGATACGAATAATTATAATGTTCAATATCACGATACAGAAAAAGATATCATAGCTCAATCAAATATAAATGAAATTCCTCCTATAATTGTTAAAGACCCTTCAGGAAATATGGTTGAATTGCCTAGAACTAAAATATCAGGAGAAATATCATATAATGAACCGAATAGTTTTCGTTTTGGAATGTCAAGTTATGTACCAAAATATGAAGACAGTGTTTTTTACAGCAGGTTGTCGGGATTAAATTATTATTCTCCAGTATATGATACAGCTGCACAAATTGGCGGGTTCTGTTCTTTTAATAAAAATAACAAAGAAAAATTAGAAAACGAATGTAATAAATTGGATAAAAATGTTTGTGCTTCTACAAATTGTTGTGTTTTATTAGGAGGGTCAAAATGTGTTCATGGAGATGAAAATGGTCCGATAAAAAAATCGAATTATGGAGATATATACATTCGAAATAAAGACCATTATTATTTTCAAGGAAAATGTTATGGTAATTGTATATATTGATCCTTTAACGTTCCAAATTTTACTAATATAAAATAATTTGTGTTGTATAAATTATTTTACACCATTTATAATAAAGCAATAAATTATACTTTATAAAAAATACAAAATACCAATATCCACGTGTAAAATCGTTAAAGGGTTAAAAAAATATAAAATATTAAAAATAAATAATAGTTGATAACTATAAAAAACAAAAATTTATATCAAATATAGTTGCTACACATCTAGCAAACCCTATTCCATTTGAAAATATGTTTTTTGCACGAGATATAATTAAAAAATCAACAACGACGTGCATTATGTCTTCACATTCAATGTTATTACAATTTTTATCGTTAATCAATACACCTGCATGAATTTTATTATTATTCCAATAGAGAAGTTGGGGAAAATATTTTGTTAATTCTTGTCCCATTTTATTTGAATCTGTTATAAGAATAAATTTTTCGTGAGGAAATGTTTGAAAAAGTTGAATTAATTTATCATGAGTATAGTGGAACAAACCGGTATTTAATAACTCATTGTCATATATATATTCATCACCACTTCTCACGTGTATGATATTATATTCATCATTTTTTTTTAATTTATAATTTTCGTCAAAAATTTTATTTATTTTATCTTCTACGATAGATGAAGGAATTAATAAATCACGTATAAATTTTTTTGTTTTATTATCTTGCATTTTATTTGTTCCTTCTGCGTTAAAATTTGTAATATATTTATCCTCTCGTGAATTTCTATAAAATGCATTTGTAATCATCATTAAATCATTTCCATCTAAAAACATTTTTTTCAATAAATCGTCTATTTCATCATATGTCATTGGTGGTATTACTTCTGCAACATCCCCGGTAACTTCGTGTTTTAGATAATGTTCATTTTGTTTAAAAAATTTAAAAATAGGATGAATTATTCCATCAATATATAGGTCATAGCCATATTTATCGCAGTATTGATATAGGGTCATTACTCCTCTTAAAAAATCTGCAAATCCTGGTGGTTGAGGGTTTGTTTGTAATTTTAAAATATATTTTTGAATGCATATTTTTTGAGGAAAAGTTGCCATCAAAATATTATTATCATTATAATATACAAACTCATACAGTGGATTTATATCATTAATTTTATCAATAATTTGCTCATTTTTTACATCATTTTCTTTTATTAAATTTATATCATTTATAATAATAATATGACGATTAATATGATGTTTTTTTATTTGTTCCAATTCAAACAATATATGGTCGATACAATTAACATTAGAACCAATTCCATCTAACCAAAAAGTCATAGAAACGTCAATGTCTTTAATAATATCATATAACTGTGTTTTACTATCTGCGTGATAGAGTTTAACACGTTTTTCATTTAAAAACCGTTTTTCGCAGTTTAAAAAAAAAACATCCGATAATTCTAAACTTATTATATTGTCACATTTAGTATTATCTAACATAAATTGTACAGTATCGCCTTGATACGTTCCACTTTCTACAAAAACATTTGATTTTATGTATTTTAATAAATTATTTAAAAAATGCATTTATTAAAATTTACAAAATTATTTATTTTATATTATTTTATATCAAATATTTTTAAATTTCATTTTCGTCAAAAACCATTAGTTTCATTCCTTTTGTAGTTTTTTTTTTTGACATTTTCATTTTTTTTTCAGATTTTAAGAAATTTTGTTCTCTTTCAGTTTCTCTTTCATTTAAATGTATTTTATGGTGGCATTTTTGACATAGAGCTAACAAATTTGCAAGATGATTTTTATGAACACTTCCTATATATCCATTTTCATCTGCGTCTTTTTGATGAAGAATATGATGAGTTTCTTCTGCGATTTCTTCTTTACATAATTCACATATTCCGCGTATTTTTATTGAATTATAAACTGTTGTTTTTTGAGAAAGTTCTCCTTTATTTTCAGGGAAATATTTGTTTCTAATTTCATATGAACGATTTAAAAATTCATCTGGAAGATATAACGATTTACAAACTTCTAACCCATACATTCTGTTTCCAGGTCCATTTTTTAATTTTCTGTCATAAATAAGACAATCATTTTCTCTGTCATATGAAACTGACATATGACACAATTTTAATTCATTCATTTTTTTTATTTCCTCATAATGAACTATTTCGTGAAAATGGGTAGCAAATATAAAAGAACTTTTTTTTTCGTGTAGAACTTCCAATGCAGAAACAAAAATACTCAATGCCGATTCAGTTTCTGTTCCTGAACAAACTTCATCTCCTAAAATAAGACTATTATCATCTGCTGTTTTTAAAATTATTCTCAATTCAGACATTTCAACCGCAAATGTTGATAAACCTTTAAATAAATTATCATTTCCGAGTATTCTTGAAAAAATAGCAGTGTATGGTTTATATAAAAAATAACTACAAGGAACATACATTCCAGATTGTGCCATTATTATTGAAATCCCCAGAGAACGTATAAAACTCGTTTTTCCAACTGCATTTGTTCCATATAAAAGAATGCCATTAATTTGTTCATCTTCTTCAGCATCATTTTTTTTATTTTCATTTTCATAACCAATAATAATATCATTAGTGACATATATTTCATTTTGCTGCAAATGTTCTATCAAAACGTGCCTCATATCTCGTATTTTTACAAATGATTTGCCAGTATTTAATGATATTTCAGGACGGCAATAATTGTTTGTTTTTGAAACAAATGCTTTTGATTGGAGAACATCAATTTTTGTTAAACATTTGCTTAAAATTTCTATTTTTTCATACCAAACATTTTCAATATTTTTCAATAGTTCTCCATAAACTTCAATAATTACTGAATTGATTTCATCTTTTAATGAATAAATATCTTTTATTGCTTTGTTTAATAATGAAAAATTTATTTCGTCATTATTTGCGGAAACACTTACAATTTTAATTTCGTCTATTTTAAAATAATATTCTCCAATTTTTATTTCAACAGTTGGGTCTTTATCTTTTAAAATTTTTTTTAAAAGAACGGCACGCTTTTTGGTTAATTGAAGACTTATTCCAGATTTTTCCGTTTCGTGTTTTTTTACATATTCGGTTTCATCATTTTTTTCGGTTGTTTTTAAAATATTATTAAAATAGTTTTTGATTTCTTCAAATATTGCGACATTCAAATTTCTTTTTTCAATTAATTCATCTAATTTCTTTGAAACTTTTGGTTTTATAAAATTTTCATCAAAAATCGTCAATGTTTGAATATTTTTACAAATATTCAACTCAAAATTTTGATCCAAAAATTGAGTAAATTCACGGCAAATAAAATCTATTAATTGAAATGATGATAATTTTTCTCCATTTTTTGTTATATTTTCGATATTTTCAATATTCTGTAATAAATAATCAGTGATTTCAATGTTATCAATAAAAACTCCATTCATTTGTTTTAATGAAATAACCGCGTTATATAAATGAAAAATAGAAGAAGGACATAATTTTTTTGAAACTAATTGACGGCATAATTTATCCAAATCACGAATTCCATAAAGTTTTTTTCTAAAAATATCAATAAATTTATCATAATTTTCAATAAATAAAGAAATCATTTTATATTCTCCATTTAACCATTCCTCATCAAATGTCGGATTAGTCAATTGATGTTGAAATAATCGTTTTCCCATTGATGTTAAACATTTATTTAAAAAAGATAAAACAGAAGAAAATATTCCATAATTGTTTTCTTTTTCATTTATAATATTTAATTGTTTTAATGTATGATTTGCTAATGTCATTCTATTAGAATAATTGTTAAATATAGGTAATGATATTTTTCTTACTAAATTCGGATTGTGTTCTTGCATAAAATCTAATAAATAACAAAAAGATTGAGTAGCAATAATATATTCTGAAAATTCTTTACAAGTATGAAAACTATCTTCTCCAAAAAATAATGATAAAATATGAGAAACATACTTTTGTTTCATACAATTTTGAATTTTTACATTTTCAATATTTGTTGTATCTAATTTATGAATTATTTCACATGAAATTCCAGAAAATTTTATAATTTTTTCGTTTGTTTTTACATCAAAAGGTGAAATAAAAATAACTTCACAAGGAGAATATACAGAAACACATCTTTCTAATTCGTCAAATGTTGTTGGATTTAAATAATATTGTATTTGATGTTCAAAAATAAATGTTTCTCCTGTGAAAATATTTACGATTGAAACGCCATAAATTAAATCGTCTTTTTTAGTATTTTTAATAGATTTAGATTTTTCAAACCAAACACACATTATATTATTTGTTATTTTTGTTGTGTTTTCAGTTTCGTGATTTAAATAAGTTCCAGGAGAATATATTCCTTGAAATTTTCTAACAACAATTTTTCCGTTTTTTTCTTGAACATAGACAACCGCCGTATAATTATTATCTGTGATTTTTTGCAAATATTTATCTAAAACATAATCACGAAACCCTGCCATAACTATGTTTTTTCCATCTACACAAGTTTTTTTATCAGCAATATTTAATTGACAAAAATTACAAACATCCACTATTTTAGAACCATTTATATTTTCAGTTTCATCCTTAACTCCATATATTTCCATAAAAGACCCAACCTGATATAATAAAATGGTTCTTTCTCCATATATGTTTTCGTATTTTTTTGTTAAATCGAAATAGTCTAAAACAACGGACTGATTTTCTTTTTGTTCCTTTTGTTCGTTATCGTTTTTTTGACTTTTCATTTTAATAGTAAAACTATTGACAAATTATATCTATTTTATTTTTTATATTATTTTTTATATTAATTATTTCGTCGTTGTTGTCATTGATAACAATAACGAAACTGCACAAGATGGGAATTGAACCCACAACCTTCGGCTCATAAGACCGATGCTCTAACCAATTGAGCTACTAGTGCTCAAATGATATAGATGATTTCTTTTTATATTGTTTTTTATAATATTTTATTATATTTTTATTGTTTTTTACAATATTTTATTATATTTTTATTATTTAAACTATATAAAATAAACAAATAATAAATGTATTATGGATAATAGCGATATTTTTCAAAAAATAAAAAATATAATAGAAAAAACTAAACAGTATATTGATGAAAATTTAATGCCAATTATTATAGAAAAAAGAGAACTATTAGAAGGAAATTTATTTACAGACCATCATACAATTGTTTATACCGATTACTTTATTCCAAAAGTAGAAAATATTTGTTTTCTTACTATGAATAAAAATATTAAAAATGTTATGGAGATAGGGTTTAATTCTGGGTTTTCTTCATTATTAATGTTAATATCAAACCCAAATATAAAAATAACTTGCTTTGACATTGGCGAACATAGTTATACGGTTCCTTGCTATAATAAAATTAAAGAAGATTTTGGAGATAGAATAAACTTAATTTTAGGAGACAGTAAAAAAACACTCTGTAAATTTAACGAAAAACAAGATTTAATACATATTGATGGAGGACACGCATATGATGTTGCTCTGTCTGATATGTACAATTCTTATAGATTATCAAAAGATAAAACAATCATAATTATGGACGATTATAATTTTACTGATTTAAAATCATTATGGGATGAATTTGTAAAAAATCACGATTTAAAATATGTTAATGTATTTCATCCAACACACTGCCACGATATTAAACAAGTTTTTTTTTAAATTTTTAACGGTTTTACCTGCGAATATCAAAAGATGGTAAAATTGTTAAATGGTTAAACGCTTAAAATGAAATATATTTATAATTTATATTACATAATATCATAAATGTATGATATTATAATTATTGGAGGTGGAATAGCAGGATTAAATATTGCAAAACAATTTTCTGATAAATTTCCAACAAAAAAAATATTGTTGTTAGAAAAAGAAAAATCATTAGGAGGTAAAATTCATACTTATGAAGATAAAAATATGAGAGTAGAAGAAGGAGCTTCACGCTTTAATGAGAACCATAAAAACATTTTTTCAATAATAAATGAACTTGACTTATCAGATAAAATTATGAAAATAGAAAACAAACCTTTATTCTTAAAAGAAAAAAAAATTTACGACAGTAAAATAATTGACGATATATATTTAAAAATTTTTAAAAAAACTAAAAAAGAAAATATAGATGATTTGCAGAAAATAAATCTGTCAAAATATTTGGAAAATATATTATCTAAAACAGAATACGAATATTTTACAGAAGCATTTGGTTATTGTTCAGAATTAATTTTAATGAACGCATATGATGCATTGAAATTATTAAAAGAATTAAATGGACAATTTTATTTTTTGCAAGGAGGATTATCTCAAATAATAAAAAAACTAAAAACCAAAATTTTGGAAAATAAAAATTGCCGTATTATAACGAACTCAAAAGTAATTGACCTTAATGTTTTTCAAAAAAATGGGGAAAAATTTTTCGAAATACAAAAAAAATCATCTTATTCAGAAAAAATAATATCATATTTTTCAAAAATATGCGTTTTTTCTATTCCAAAGGATGCGTTTGAACCTATTCCTTTTTTTAAAGAATTAACCCCATTATTAAGTAATATTCATAGCAGTTCATTATGTAGAATTTATTCAAAATATGAAGAAGATGAGAATGGAAAATATTGGTTTTCAAATATGACTAAAATGGTAACAGATAGCAGGTTAAAAATAGTTATACCAATAGGAAATGAAAAAAAAATGCAAAAGAATGATGGCGTTATTATGGTGTCTTATACCGACGGAAAACACGCAAATTATTGGGAAAAAATATATGAAAAAAATGGAATTGATGGGTTAAATGAAAGCATTAAAAAAGAAATTAAAAAAACATTAGGAATTGAGGTGCCGTTACCTAAATTTACAAATATATTTTTTTGGAGAAACGGGGTTGGATATTGGGGAATAAATGCAGATAGTGAAAACATATCAAAAAAAATAATGAAACCTAATGATGAATTAGAATTGTATATTTGTGGTGAAAATTATTCATACGAGTTTCAACAATGGATGGAAGGAGCATTAGAAACAAGCAATAATGTTTTTTCAAAAATCATTGAAAAAAATTATAATTAAAATTATTTAAAATATATATATAGAAATAAAAGGAAATCATATAAAATTAATCGAATGAATTTAAATATTATTATTCGTATTTTTTACTTTATCAATATGGTTTTTATTTTTAATTCAAAAATTACAAAAAATTTAGTTTTAAATGAAATGAAAAAATATGTTCCTAAGACAGTGAACCAGGAAAATTATATTAATAAATTGAATGACCAAAATATAAAATTATTATTTGGAATTGGTCCTGCTGGAACGGGAAAAACACTTTTTGCGTGTCATACTGCAGTAGATTCGCTAAAAAGTGGCATTTACAATAAAATAATTATAACTCGTCCATTAATTTCTGTAGATGAAGAAAATGTAGGATTTTTACCAGGAAATCTCGTTAATAAAATGCAACCATGGATGCAACCAATTATTGATATTTTTTCAGAATGTTATTCTAAACAATATGTCAATACAATGATTTCGAGCGGAATTATTGAAATTTCTCCATTGGCATATATGAGAGGGAGAACATTTAAAGATGCCTTTATAATTGCGGATGAAATGCAAAATTGTTCTCCTAATCAAATGTTAATGATGACGACAAGAGTAGGATTAAACAGCCGTTTAATTGTAACAGGTGATTTAAAACAAACGGATAGAACCGGGGTAAATGGACTTCAGGATTTTATAAACAAATATAAAAAATATAAAGATTTGCAAATTAATAAAACGAAAGAAATTGATATCGTTGAATTGACTGAAAATGACATTGAAAGAAGTCCATTAGTCAGTAAAATAATGGATATTTATAATTTTATTCCTACGAATAACAATTTTCAAAAAAAGGAAAATATTGAAAATTATATTGAAAAAAGTGTTTTTCTTAATGAAATCGAGAACAAAGAAAATACAAAAAAAAATAATCACGACGGAAACGCAGATTCTGCATTAATTCCAAAATCATATTATTATCCTAAATAATAAAAAACACAATACTTTACATAAAAGACGTATTATAAATACCATTTTTTCGAACATTTTCAAATATATGTTCTAATATTTCGTTTGTTACTGGTTTGGTTATAAACAAATTTATTCCATTTTTATAAAAATCATCGATATCTTTTTTAGTATTTGTTCCAGTTAATCCAATTAATAATTTGTTATATCCGATAGACCTTATTAATTTACAAACAAAAGGACCACACATTTTAGGCATTATATTATCAACAAAAACTAAATCATAAAATTCTATATTATCAATGATTTTTATGATAGCTTCAATTCCGTCTTCTGCTTCATCTATTCGAATATTATTATATTTTACATTTATTAAATTTTTTGTCATTTTTCTGGTTAGTTGAGAATCATCAACAATAAGTATATTTTTTACGCAATTTGTGTTTTCAATTATTGATGTATATTTATTGCGTATTGATGGACTATTTAAGTTTTCTATAGAATTTATATTTTTCATATTTGTTTTTACAGAAGATACATATGAATTAATTTCAAAATCATCCTCTACGATTTTTTTATCATTAATACATATTTCAAAATCTATATCAATTGTAAATTTATTACCCTTTGGAAATAAATTTTTGTGTGATATTTTTCCTCCGTGAAGTTCAATGATTTTTTTTGATATATATAATCCTAGCCCTGTTCCTTTTGTTGTATTAAATTTTTCAAATATTTTTGCTTTAATTTCGGGTAAAATATTTGGATTATAGTCAATTATATTAATTATATATTTTTTTTTTAATGAATTTATATCTATCGTATTAACTTCGATAATTATAGATTTTTTGTTGGTATCTTCAATATCCATATATTTTAAAGAATTCGATAATAAATTTATAAATACGTGTTTTAGTTGGGATGGGTCTCCAATAACCCATTCATCCACTTTATTTAAAAACATATATTTTATTTTAATATCCATTGTTTCCATTTTAAAACACAAAAGTTGTTCAACATTTTGAATTAAACCATAAACATTAAAGGGTTTTAAATTTAGTTCAATTATTTCTTGACGGTCTTGTTGAATATGTATAAAATCATTTAAAGAATACCCCATAAATATACATGATTCTTTAATATTTTTTATTGTTTTTTGTATCATTTTGTTTTCTTTCATTTTTTCATCGGTTTCCATTAGTGTTTTTAATGTTTCTACCCCGAGAGTTATATTATTTAAAGGATGTCTTATTTCATGAAGAATACATTTAACATATAAAATTGTATCATTTGTGCTATTATCCAATACTTCATTTTCTTTTTTGTTAGTTTCACCTAAAAATGGTTTTGGTGATGTTTTATTTTTTTTAGAAAAAAAATTAATGGATTTTTTAAAAAAGTTCATTATATTTAACGAATTTTAATTTTTAATATATTTTTTATTTTGATTTGTTAGTTTCATAAAAAAATCAAAATAAAATATATGAATACATATAAAGTAATATTTATAAACTAAAATTTAAAAACAAACAATTTTATATAGATATGAGTTTTTCGTTAAAACAATAATCAAACATTTTTAATAAGACATCATTTTTGTAGATAAAAAGCCAACAACCAGATTTTTGACATTTTTCTAAAATTTTTTCCGATATTTTATTTTTTTTCTTTAAATGTTCCGTCATATTTTTACTAATATATATATTTGTGTCATCTACTAATTCTGATAAAACAATTTTTTTATCAGTTAATCCATATTTTTCATAAATATTGTCCAAAATATTTTTGAAATCTTCTGAATTTATATTTGGTGAATTATAACGGAGGTTTGGACTGAAATGCGACTTGTATTTTTCTCTATATTCTAACACTATTTTTTCAATTATTTTTACTTTTTCTGCATTATAATCATATATATATAATTGGGGAACAGGAATACTTTTATTAATGGAAATAAATAAATCTCGAAGTTGTCCTTCAGTTGCATCGATACGAACCGATAATAAAATATAGGTTTCATACAACCAATGTGCATTTCCATTTTCTCCAAAATAATTCGGTTCAGATGTCAATAAGTCGGGTTGTTTATGATTTTCATCATAAATTATTTTTAATGCTGTGTATCTGTGTATTCCATCTACTATTTCCAAAGTATTTTTTTTCGTATTAAAATTTGTATATATTATTGTATCAAATGATTGACGACTTGTATATATATATTTTGCTATTTCTATACATCGTATTGCATCAGGTGGACGATTATATTCCCATCTTTCAATAGTCAGGGACGGAATAGTAAATAAATCAATAATTTTTATTTTTATTAAATAATGATTAAAATAATAACAATGAAGATTGCAACGAGACGGAAAATCAGGAAGATTAATTGGTGTAATATTCATATTTTGCAATATCGTTTATTAATATATATTTTTGTATTTAAGTATATATGTAATATTTTTTTCAATTTTTTGTATGTTCATATTATATATGTCTAGGATAGAAAATAAATCAGTTGTTGTAGGTGAAGGAACATATGGGTGTGCTCACGCACCAAGTTTATATTGCGAGGATCCCCGTAAAAATGTAGATATTGAAGATAAAGTTTCAAAAATTCTTTTGAAAAATAATGCGTTAAAAGAATTGAAAGAATATGATAAAATAGATCAAGCTGATAAAGAGGCAAAATTTTATTTAGGAAAACCGTTTAGTTGTGTTCCTAAAAATAACAAATATAATGAAAATTCCATCAAAAAATGTGAAAATATAAAAGCAAATTTTGATAATCCATCAGATAAAAATTATATAGATAAATATTTATTATTGGTAATGAAAAATGGAGGTCAAAATTTAGATGATTTTGGTGAAAAAGTTTTAAGAAAATTAAAAAAAACAAAAGAAAATGAAATTATGATGGAAAAATTTTTAATAGAATTGCATAAAATTTTTATTGGAGTAAAAAAATTGCTCGACAACGATTTAATACATCATGATTTAAAACCCAGTAATTTTATTTATAATATCGAAAAAAATGAAATCAATTTCATAGATTTTGGAATGATGGCAAATTATAGTGTGGTATTTGATAATTGCAAAAATGGACGCATAAACAGTGGTGTATTTCACTGGTCTTATCCAATAGAATTTGGTTATGCGAATAAAACTATTTTTGATAGATGTCAAAATAACAAAATACACACATTTTCAGTGATAAACAAAATACAAAAAGTAAACCCTTTTTTATCAACATTTATTCAAGTTATATCAAAATATGACCATAAATTTAACGATAGTATTAAAGCAGATTTGCAAAGCACATTAATGGATATAATACCCAATATCGATTATGAAACTATGTTGCGTAAATGTTTAAATACATTTGATTCATATGGAGTTGGTTTTACATTAATGTTTCTTATAATGAATGGCAAACATTTAATCAACCCACAGTTATACAACGACTTGTATGAAATTTCGTATTTTATGATACATCCTAATTTTTGTTTGAGAAGAGAAATCGAATATTCTATACATGAATATATGAATATATTGAACCATCATGGAATACTTGCTAGACACAATAAACATATTGATTTTGATACGTTGGAAATAAAAGATTTTGCTAACAAGACAGAAGCCAAGGAATCCGAAAAAACAAAAGAAAATATAGAAAAAATTATTGATAAATCGATTAAACCAATGACCTCCGAACAATTAAAAGAAGAAATAAAAAAACAAGATGAAAATATTGAAAAAGAAAAAGAAAATACAGAAAAAATGGTTGATAAATCAATTAAACCTATAACACCCCAAATACCTTCTCCAATACCTTCTCCAATAACAATCTCAATACCTTCCCAAATAACACCTCCGATAACACCCGAACAATTAAAAGAAGAAATAAAAAAACAAGATAAAAATATTAAAAAAGAACAAACTAAAAAAAAACCAAAAGTATGTCCAGAAGATAAAGAAATGAACCCTACTACTAATCGTTGTGTAAAACGATGCAAAGAACACCAACAACGCAATGAAAAATTTAAATGTGTAAGAATTAAAGGGATAGCACGAAAAACCGCGAAAAACAAAAAACCGAAATCACCAAAAGTATGTCCGGAAAATAAGGAAATGAACCCTACTACTAATCGCTGCGTAAAACGATGCAAAGACGACCAACAACGCAATGAAAAATTTAAGTGTATAAAAATTAAGGGAATAGCACAAAAAACCGCAAAAAACAAAAAAACGAAATCACCAAAAGTATGTCCAGAAAATAAAGAAATGAACCCTACTACTAATCGCTGCGTAAAACGATGCAAAGAAGACCAACAACGCAATGAAAAATTTAAATGTGTAAAAACAAAAAAATAAACATTTTTCCTTACAATAAAATAAAATTTTTAATAATTAATTTTATTTTACAAAAAACTGATTTTTATATTTCTTTATTCATATAATTATATAATAAATGGTCAGGATTGTGATTTTTTACATCTCCGCAAATTAATGATGCGGATTCATACATTTTTCTCAATACATCATTTGGTGATGTAGAAGATGCTTTAATAAATTCATTTTTTATTAAATATTTTTTAACATCTTGAATAGGTGTTTGTTTTAATGTTTGAGTTTTCATTAAAACATTTTTTCTTATTGTTTTATTAGACAATAAAACTGAAACTTTTGGAATTTTTTTTGATTTACCTACTTTATAGGTTGTTCTCAATGTTCTTTTTTTTTTTAATTGTTTAAGTTCATCAGGTTTAGTTTTATTTTTTTCAATAAAATTCATCATTTTTTTTAAATGTTCAGTTTTTTCGTCTTTTTTTTCTAAAATTTCATTATTAGATTTATTTTGTATATTTTCGATAACTGAAATATTTTCATTGTGTTTTTTTTGTGTTTGTCTCCACGTTCTATAAGTTGGTAATTTACCCCCTTTTAAACAACCATATTCTGGTATATTTGGAATATTTATTTTAGGTTGAAAATTTATATTAAAATTGTACATTTCATTATTATTATTTGGCATTCCGATTTTAGGGTTATTTGTTTGTGGGTCATTAAAAGACAACTCCTCTGGTAAAATTAAACTAACATTATCTTCAGGTTGAAAATTGAATGAATTTATTTTGGTTTCATTGTATTTCTTCATTGTTTTATTATGTGATGTGTTTTCATCGCACATTTTTTTTAAAAAATCTACAGACAATTTAAAATCATTAATTGTTTGATTTTCTTTATCATTAATTTTGATTTCGGGTTCTTTTTTATTTTCTTCATATTTTTCTTGTTTAGTTCGCATAAATTTTAACATTTTTTTTTTAAATGTTTTGTCATATGTTTCTTTTTGGGGATTTTTTACTTTTATTTTTTTTGAAATATTATTTTTTTTTTTTGTAAAAAAAGGACTAATTTTTAAATCTTCTGGATTAACTATTATTGTTTTTTTTTCACTCATTTTTTGGTTTTATACTTATATTTATATTATGTATTTTTACAACAAATAAAATTTCTTTTATAAAAAATTGATATAAATATTTAATAACAAAATCTATAAAATATACAAACATTTTGAAAATCAATTATAATTATGGAAACATACAACAATAATTTAAATTTGTCTATGCAATCCGATGCGGCAAATTTAGTTTCTCCTACATTTTACTCTGGTGAAAAATTAATACAGTCTGAACAAATTGAGAATATATCAATTTCGATACAGGAAATACCGGAAAAAACATATAAAATAAAAATATCAAAATCAAAAATCAATACAAAAAAAAATAAAAATGGAGATGAAAATATAAACCCTTCTTCTATGTTAAATGATTTTAGCAATGAAATCCGGCAAATTATTGACAAAGAAATAGAAGAAAAAAAAATAAATGATATTTCCAAAATTGAAATGGATGACAATGATGTATTAAAAGATTTGGGTGATTATATTGAAGACCCCTTTACAATAATCGAATCATATTTTAAAGGACAACACTTAGAAAAATTGGTAAGACATCAGATTGAATCATACAATCATTTTATTAATCATCAAATTTTTAGAACTATACAAATGTTTAATCCCGTTGTAATTCATTCAGAAAATGATTATGTAGAAGAAAAAGACAAATATTTGCTTGAAATATATGTTTCTTTTGAAAATTTTAAATTACATCCACCTCAAATATACGAAAACAATGGAGCCACAAAAATAATGCTTCCTCAAGAAGCAAGATTAAGAAATTTTACTTACGCATCTACAATGACGGTTGATTTGAATATCCAATACATTATAAGAAATACAGAAACGATGGAAGAACCAAATATTATTAATAAAACGATACAAAAAATTAATATTGGAAAAATGCCCATTATGTTAAAATCATCTATATGTGTTCTAAAACAAAATAATTTTGTGTCTCAATCAATGACTGGTGAATGTCCAATGGATTGCGGAGGATACTTTATAATCAAAGGTTCTGAAAAAACAGTTTTGGGACAAGAGAGAGCGGCGGAAAATAAAATATACTGTTTTGATGGAAAAAATGCAACAAAATGGTCTTGGTTTGCAGAAATTAAATCAGTTCCTGATTCAAAATGTATATCACCAAAACAAACCGAAATGATGATTGCAAGTAAAAATAACGGGTTTGGAAATGGAATTTTTATAAGTATGCCGAGAATAAAACAACCAATTGAATTGTTCGTTTTATTTCGTGCTTTGGGTATTATAAGCGATAAAAATATTTGTAAATATATAGTTTTAGATGTTAATAATAAAAAATCACAAGATATTTTAAAATTTTTAAAAGCATCTATCATTGATGCAAACAAATATATGACAATGGAAGATGCACTTAAACATATAACATCTTTTGTTTCTTATACACCGATAAATGTTAGTAAAGAAGTAGGAAATAAAAAAAAAAGAGAATTTGCAATGGATGTTTTAAACAATGATTTATTTCCCCATTGTAAAAGTACTTCACAAAAACTATATTTGTTGGGTTATATGGCGAATAAACTAATACAAACGTGTCTCGGATGGAAAAAACCGGATGACCGTGATTCTTATGTAAATAAAAGAATAGAATTAACAGGAACATTGTTAAACAACTTGTTTCGTAATTATTTCAATAAACTTGTGAAAGAAATGCAAAAACAAATTGTTCATGAAATAAACAATGGTTCTTGGCGTTCTACAGAAGATTATGAAAACATCATTAACATTACAAATATTTATAAAATGATAAAATCATCTACAATTGAAAATGGAATTATGAGGGCTTTATCAACAGGAGATTTTAGTATAAAACAATCGAATAGTACAAAAGTTGGTGTAGCACAAGTACTAAACCGACTGACATATATGGCAACTTTGAGCCATAGCAGAAGAATAAATACTCCACTCGAAAAAAGTGGGGAATTAGTTGAACCAAGAAAATTACATAATACAACTTGGGGATTTTTGTGTCCAGTTGAAACTCCAGAAGGACAATCTATTGGTGTTGTCAAAAATATAAGTTATTTGGCTCATATAACTATTCCATCAAACAGCAATTCATTATACGAATATGTTGAAAATTACATTTTGAAAATAGAGGAAAGTACACCAGAAGAATTAATGGATAAAGTAAAAGTTTTTATCAATGGGTCGTGGATAGGTATAGCATTAAATCCGATTGAATTATTTAATGAAATGAAAAGGAAAAAATATAAGGGGATCATTAATATTTATACATCAATTGTGTTTGATTTTAAAAATGCAGAAATAAGAATATGCAATGATGGAGGAAGATTATCGCGTCCCCTTTTGCGTGTAAAAGATGATAAAGTTATTTTAACAAAACAAATTATTGACAAATTAGAAAAAAACGAATTGTTTTGGAATGATTTATTGACTGATTGCGTTTTAGATGATTCAGTTATAGAATATATAGACCCTGAAGAACAAAACCACGTTATGGTTTATATGAGAACAAAAAATACAAATAACGAAAAAGTCGGAAAAATCAATTATACTCATTGTGAAATACATCCAAGTACTATATTTGGTGTGTTGGCTTCTTGTATTCCATTCCCAGACCACAATCAATCACCCAGAAACACATATCAATGTGCTATGGGAAAACAATCAATCGGAGTTTATGCATTAAATTATGATAAACGAATGGATAAAACTGGATATGTTTTATCGTATCCAACAAGACCATTAGTAGAAACTCGATTGATGAATTTGATAGATATAAATAAAATTCCGTCCGGCTGTCAAATTCATGTGGCAATAATGACACACACGGGTTATAATCAAGAAGATAGTATTTTAATAAACAAGGGCTCTATTGATAGAGGATTATTTAGTGCAACAATATATCATACTGAAAGAGACGAAGATAAAAATATAGTTAGAGACGAAATTATAAGATGTAAGCCCGATAAAACAAAAACAAAATGCATCAAATTCGGTAATTATGAAAAACTGAATTCTCACGGATTTATACCCGAAAATACTCTAGTCGAAAATAGAGATGTTATTATTGCAAAAATCGTTCCAATAAAAGAAAACAGAAATGACCCTACCAAAACAATAAAATATGAAGACCAAAGTAAATGTTATACAACATCTGAAGACACTTATATTGACAGCAATTATACGGGAAGAAATGGGGATGGATACAATTTTGCAAAAGTTCGTGTGAGAATTTTTAGAAAACCAGTTTTAGGTGATAAATTTAGCAGTAGAATGGGACAAAAAGGAACTGTTGGTCTAATTATTCCAGAATGTGATATGCCTTTTACAAAAGATGGATTGAGACCAGATATTATAATTAATCCACACGCCATACCTTCTAGAATGACAATTGGACAATTAAAAGAAACATTATTAGGAAAGGTTTTATTAGAACTCGGAATGTTTGGAGATGGAACGAGTTTTGGAAATTTGGATGTAAAAACGATTTCAGAAGAATTATTGAAATTAAATTATGAAAGTTATGGAAACGAAATATTATATAATGGTTTAACTGGAGAACAATTGGAAACAAGTATATTTATTGGTCCCGTATTTTATCAGAGATTAAAACATATGGTAAATGATAAAGTACATAGCAGAGCAACGGGTAAAATGGTTGCTTTCACACGACAAGCGAGTGCTGGTCGTTCTTGTGATGGTGGTTTGCGTGTAGGGGAAATGGAGCGTGATGTGTTAATTTCTCACGGTGCATCACGTTTATGTCGTGAAAGATTGTATGAAGTTTCAGATAAATATGGTGTGTATGTTTGTAATAAATGTGGTATGATTTCTTGTTATAATGATGGTAAAAAACAAAATCATTCAAATATTAATTTTACGGTTCATAATTGTAGAACTTGTAATAATACAACTGAATTTTCATATATTGAAATACCATATTGCAATAAATTATTATTTCAAGAATTGCAAACCATAAATATTGTGCCCCGGTTTATCACAGAATAAAATAACCTTTTCAAAAAAACGAAAAATCATCATACTTTTATTTATTTATTTAATTTTCATTAAAAATAAAATAGTTTTTTATTTTTTTATTTCAAAATTATTTTGAAATAAAAGCATAATAAAATTATATTATAAAATAATATGTCATTCGTTCCAATAACAGACAATAGTTATATAAATGATGTTCGTTCTCAAAGTGATTTTAAAGGAATTTCTTTTTCAGAATTTAAAAAAACAGAAGTTAAAAAACAATTTATTGAAGCGATGTTTAAAGGTAAAATAGAACCAGCTTGTTATTGGTGTGTAGAACTTATATGTGCTGGTCATTTTAACGATTTATGGGAATGTATTTTTCATTATATGGGAAAACATATTCATTCTGCAAATCCTAAAATTGCTATTTATTTAGAAAAAAGATATGAAATATTTGAAAACATCATTAAACAAAAATATTTTATTAATGAATTCGAATTAAGAAATAATATAATGATACGAAAATTATTTGCAGAAATAACAACTATTTTAACAACATCTCATAAAAAAAATTCTTTTGAGAAAGTTAAAATTATTCACGAAGATGAGTTTGATATCACGATGATGTCTCAAAAATTAAAGGCGTCTAATATGTCATTTGCCGAACCTATTTTTCAAGAAGAAGACCCTAAAGAATTATTTATTCCTATTAATGAATTCGCTTATCACATATCGAGCGATACTCCTAATATGTTATCTGCGTGTTATTGGATGGAATGGATAATTGAATTTGATGCAATTTGCAGAAAAAGAAAAGAAAATTGCTTTGGACAACGAAGGGATTTTTCAGTGGAATATAAATATAAAAATGATATAATTTGGATTATTTGGGATGTTATGAAATTTTATTCAAAAAAGAAAACACAAAATGTGGCATTTATTGAAAGTGTTATAAACTCCTTGTCAAATATTTTTTGTGTGAATTATAAAAACAGTTCCAATAAAAAACACAAATATTTATTATATTTTGCAATTGAATTATTAACAGAAAATATAACAGTTGGTGTTGAAATAGTAAATGATAAAAATATACTATCGAATGTAATTGAAAAAATAAACAATATTTATAAACAAATAAAAAAAAACGAAAATAGTCCAAATATGGATTATTTGTTTTCAAATATAGATGAAACCAGAAATTACGAAAATACTGTAAAGAAATTAGAATTAATGAAATCGATGGATTTTGTTAATTTCTAATTTTATATTGTAATGCTTTATACAAGAAATTAAAAATACTAAAATCTCAGTAATTATTCTTTTTAATTAACCACAGTCAGATAATCAATAAAAAAATTGATTTGTTTTTTAAATAATAAATGCAATGCACATTATATATTACGCATTATCTAATATGAGTGATTTTCAAGTGAGCAATACCATCAATCTCTCGAAAGAGATCAGTATAAAGAAACCCAAAAAGATTAAATCACAATTATTGACTAAAAAACTTGAATTGATGCATGAAGATGAAAAAAAAAACGTCTTTGTTAATCAAGTATTTCGTAAAGATATATTGGTGAATATGTTAGCAAATACGAAATTAACGGGTAAAGAATTATTTGATATCATTATAAAAGAAAACAAAGAATTATATGATGAAAGAAGACAAGGATGGATTTTTGAAACCCTTTGTCAAATTCTTATCATTTTAAAGTGTATAGAAAATATAAATTACACGGAAATTTATGACGGACAATTACAAAACTTAAAACAAATAAAAAATATAAATTCTTTGTTAAAAGTGAAAGTTGATGGTGGAGGTAATAATATTGTTGATATGACTATAAAACACAGAAATACACTTGTTTTATTTACAATTAAATATAAAAACAAGTATAGTGAAACCGATGTATCAAAAATTGACAATACAATAACAAAACAAAATATAACAGATGATTATAAAATTGGATTAGTTGTTAAGAATAAAGAAGTTGTTATAAAACATAAATACAAAAATAAACTAAATATTGACAAACAAATACACGAAAAAATCATAGAAAATGGTTTATTATTTGATGAAAAAGATATTATTAAAGCTTTAGATGTGTTTTGTCAAAGATTTTCAAGTAATGTGTTAGATATAGAGGATTTTATTGATTTCATTAATGCTGAATATTTATTATCACCGAGACAACAATTAATAAAAAAATTACATCAAAAAATGACAGAAACAAAATTTATAAAGTCCTTTTTGACAAATGAACATAGAATGTGGTGTATAGCACATAAACCAAGAAGTGGTAAAAGTATCACTATGTTATTAATATGTAAATATTTATTGGAACACGGTTATAATAAAATACTAATAATGACATCTGTTCCGGCAACTATAAATAGTTTTATAAATGATTTAGAAAAGTACATTGATTTTAAAAATATTAATTATAAATTACAGGAAGAATTTGATACAATTGGTGATACCTTTAATGGTATTATATTTTGTAGCGTTCAATATTTAAAAATAGATGGAAAAAGTAAGAAAAAAGATTTATTAAAGAAAATGGGGTTTGACGCAATTATTACCGACGAAGCACATCAAGGTTCATCAACTGATAAAACAAAAACGGAAATTTTAGATGTTGATAGTGATGTAGAAGAAATTCGTAAAAATATAAAGTTGAATATATTTGCTTCAGGAACGGCAGATAAAACAAAAAAATATTATGGCATTAATAATTCTTGTATTTATGAATGGGAAATTGAAGACGAAGTATTTATGAAAGAATTGATAAAACCAGCAGTTAAAAATAGGGAAGATATAATTAATTATATGGTTAATCGTCATGGAAATACATTTACAGAGTGTTTAGAAAATGAAACACTAAATAAAGATTACTCTAAACATCCTACTCAAGTATTAATGAAACATTCTATTCCTGAATTATTAATTAATCAGATAAACGAATACAATACTAATCACGGAACTAACTTTGGTTATAATTGCGGTTCGTTGTTTGCGTTAAAACAAATTATTAATGAAAAAAATGAAGTAGAATATTCTGAAGAATTTGAATTATGTAAAACTACTGATGGAATAGATATATTAAAAGGGTTTTTTGATTATATTATTTCAACAAACCGAATGAGAAAAACAATTATGAAACAAATTGAAAATATACAAACAAGTCGTGGGTCAAGAAAATCGACAATTGATAATCCATTACTATTTATTATATATCTCCCTACTCATACAAAAAATAACACAATATCATTATTACAAAAAACATTCAAACAATTTTTAGAAACGCATAATTTATGGTGTGATTATAATATAGAATATTCTAATTCTACAGAAGATACAGGAAATGTAAAAGAAGAATACAATGAATATATACAAACGATAATAAATAAGACAAAAATCGAAAATAAAAAAGGTTGTATTTTATTATTAGGCAATAAAGGAAGCGTAGGTATTACATATAAAGATTGTGATGCGACAATATCATTAGATGACGGACATAATTTAGACAATCAAAAACAACGATTTTCAAGAGCTTTAACAGAAGCAGAGGGTAAAACAATAGGAATAAATGTAGATATGAATATTCAAAGAACTTATTTATATTTAATTGATATTATTCAAAAACACAGAAAAAATACAAAAACAACTAAAACAAATGCGGAAATACTATACTATTTATTTGAACACAATATATTCTTATTTGACCCCCAACAAATAAATGATGGAAAAATGACAACAATTGAGATAATGTCTTACTATCAAAAACAAGCAGAAAACATTATGACAGAAATTGATGATACACCTTTCTTAGAAAATTTAATTTGTGATGATGATATGCGAAATTTTATAAAAATAGATTTTCAAAAAAGAGAATTAAAAATAATAAATAAAGACTTTGAAGGAGAACAACAACATTGTCCTAAAGGTGATAAAACAAAAATTCAGGTTGACCCTCCTGACATTATTGATAATGACAATGAAAATGCAAAAAATTTAAATGAAGAAGAAACCGCTAAGATTGAAATTTTGATCAATCAAACTTACGAAATGTGTAAGAGTTTCTTATTTCCATTATTAGCATTAATTTCAAGGTCATATAAGTTATTCGATTTTAAAGAGATATTTACGAGTGAAAAAACAGAAAAATTAATTATTTCATTATTAAGGGACAAAAAAATTGAATTAAATGAAAATAACTATATTATTATAGTAAATATAATGAACAATATTATTGATAATAATGCCGAAATTGTTAATAATATTCGTGAGATTTATAGCATAGCACCGGCTAATAAATTGCGTGAATTAATTGAAAAACATTTTATACCTACAAATGATGAAAAAAAACAAAACGCAGAAGTTCCAACACCGGTTAAACTGGTGGATGATATGTTAAATTCTATACCAATAGAATTTTGGAAAACGCCCAAAAAAGTATTTGAACCTTGTTGTGGTAAAGGAAATTTTGTATTGGGTATATTTGATAAATTTTATAAAGGACTTGAAAAAATGTATCCTGATGAAATAGAAAGATGTCGTGTTATTATGACAGAGTGTATCTATTATGCGGATTTAACTGCGTTAAATGTTTTCATTACAACAGAAATAATGAAATGCCACGTCCAAAGCTATTGCGGGTTGGATGAATTGAATTTTGAATTTAATAACTATACAGGTGATACACTTAAATTAAACATTGAAGATAATTGGAAAATTGATGGTTTTAATATTATATGCGGAAATCCTCCATATAATTCGAGTGGAAATACATCTACAGGAAATACTATTTGGCAGGATTTTACAAAAAAAACTCTTAATGAATGGCTAATATTAAATGGTTATTTATTATTTGTTCATCCACCAGGTTGGAGAAAACCCAATACAGAAAGAGGCAAATTTACAAAAATGTTTGATTTAATGACAAAACAAAATCAAATGTTATATTTAGAAATACACGGAATAAAAGATGGACAAAAAGTATTTAATTGCGGAACGAGATATGACTGGTATTTAATCGAAAAAAAAAATCAATACAAAAATACAATTATTATAGATGAAGATAAAAAACAAAATGAAATTGATTTAAGTCAATTGTCTTGGTTGCCTAATTCAAATATTTTAGAAATTAGCAAAATATTAGCGAAGGATGAATGCGACAAATGTCCTATAATACAAAGTATGTCTGCTTATGAACCAAGAAAAAAATGGATGTCATCATCACAATCACAAGATTTTAAATATCCTTGTGTTCATTCTACTCCTAAAAGTGGTATTAGATATATGTATAGTAAAGTAAATGATAAAGGGCATTTTGGAGTGGCAAAAGTTATATTTGGAGATAGTGGAATATATAATCCAGTTATTGATATGGAGGGGAAATACGGAATGACCCAACATTCTATGGCAATAAAAGTTGATAGTTTAGAAGAAGCTACTAATATTAGTAAAGTTATTGAAAGTGATAAATTTGATAAAATTATTCAAAGTTGTTTATATTCATCATATGCGATAGATTGGAATATATTTAAAGAATTTAAAAAAGATTTTTGGAAGGAGTTTATTTAATTTTGTCCGCGGTGGTACTCTAACGATATTAAAAATAATACAAAAAATAATAAATATTCAAGTATGTAAAACATAAAATATTTGATTTTTGTAAAAAACATCGTAATGAATAAAAAATAAAGGTTAATTATATATTTTCAAATATAGATAAAAGACCCGCACGAAGTTCGTATAAAAAAACTTTTATCTTTTTTACTTATTTTCTTTTGGATTAATCCTTTGCCTTTTAGACGTTTCAAATATTACCGATGTAAAATAATTTGTAATGTATAAATTATTTTGCATCATTTTATTTAATTATGTAGTTCTTTCCACATATTCTTGTGTAATATCACTAAAACCGTTGCGTTGTTTTCCAATTCTCGTTTTAAAACAATACCATTTATATTTTTCTTGTAATTTATTCCAAACAACATCATTTGCATATATCCAATGATATCCAGTTTCTTCTAAAAGATGATTAGTTTCTTGTATTTCTTTAATTAACATATCAAATGAAGTATTATTTATTATATAACCAGCGGATGTATAACACTTAAATGCTCGTAATAAAAAGTCGTGTTCTTCTGACTGCACAAAATCAACTAAATTATAAGATAAAAAACAGGCTTCAAAATTCACATCTTTTAATTTTTCGATATTTTTTTCGAATTCTTCTTTTGACACTAAAAATTCAAAATCGTCTTCTAATATAAGTATTCTTTTATACCCTCTTTCTTTCGCTATTTGTAATACTTTTAAATGTGACAATCCGCAACCGACAGAACCCATCTGATGAAATACTGCCGTAATTCTTTCATAATTCGTTATTCCATAATCGAACAATTGTTTTTCCATCTGTTCTTTTCTATCGTTTCTTTTATCTAAATTTATGTAAAAAATTTTGTCAATGTTTTCCATTTTGATAATTTGAATTTATATGATTTTTATTTTTGTTTTTATATTTTTCTTTTTTCATTTTTATTTTTGCATCAACAAACTTATCAAAAAAATTTAAATATTTATCGTTTAAAAAGATGAACCAAAAGACCCCCCAATTAATGTATTTGCTGCAATAGGTCCTTCATACATATTCGGTGAAACACCTCCTTGTGCTCCACTCGTTTTCATCATATAATCATAATTGTCTCCCCCCTGATTACTTTTAGGTATTTGAGCAGAGATAGGAGCCGGTGGAAAAATATCACGTTGAACTGCAGGATTATCTAAAAAGTCCGCTTGACTTGGTGTGTGTTTTGGAGTTGTTATTCTTAAATTATTTTTTATTTGCGTTTTTTTATCTTCACTCGTTCCATTCCATAAATCTACCAAACGATCGTATATAATATTGACCTTTATTCCTAATTTTGTTTGTATGCTCAAGGCAATTACTAAAAATGCCAATATTACATTTGTCAATATCAATGGTTCATATTTAAATCCACTGTATGTTGGAATATATGTTATAACACGATGTATCAATATAATTCCACAAAAAATAATTATCATTTGAATAAATATTTCCGCTAATATCTCTAAATTGGATTTATCTGTATCTGCATCTGGAATAAATCGCTGTATTAATTTATTTAATATAACAATCGGAACAATGCCTAAAACAGAGTATTGCACAATATTTAATATTTCTGCTTTATCTTCTTCTGTTGAAGAAAAAACGTGAGTAAAAAATGTTTTTTCTTTTGGAACAATTGGTTCTTTTAAAATATCCATTTTGTTTATATATAGATTTTATGCAGAAAAATATATGATGTTTATTTCACATTCTTCAAATACAAAGAATATAATATGGAAAAAAATAGAAATGAAGAAGAATTACAATATTTAAATTTAATTAATGAAATAATAGAAAAAAACAATTGTGAAAAAAATAGAAACGGAAATACAGTTTCAAAATTCGGGCATTTAATGAGGTTTTCATTAAAAGACGGGAATATGCCATTATTAACAACAAAAAAAATTCAATGGCGGGTTTGTTTTGAAGAATTGTTTTGGTTTATTCGGGGAAAAACAGACAACCATTTGTTAAATGAAAAAAATGTCAATATATGGAATGATAATTCTACTGTTGATTTTTTGAGAAAAAGAGGTCTCTCATACGAGGAAGGTGATTTAGGTCCTATTTATGGACATCAATGGAGACATTTTAATGCAAAATATATTGATTGTAAAACGTGTTATGATGACCAAGGAATAGACCAATTAACCGAAATAATTGAATCATTAAAAGATCCAGAAAAAAGAAATTCAAGAAGATTAATTTTATCTGCGTGGAACCCTTGTCAAATTAGTGAAATGGCTTTACCGCCGTGCCATATGATATGTCAATTTAATGTTAGAGAAAATAAATATTTATCGTGTGCTCTTTTTCAAAGAAGTGGAGATGTCGGATTAGGAATACCTTTTAATATTGCTTCATATTCTCTATTTACACATATTTTAGCAAAACATACTGGTCTTATATCGGATGAGTTTGTTCATTTCATAGGAAATGCACATATATATGAAGAACACATTGAACCATTAATGGAACAAGTTCAACGAGAACCTTTTGAATTTCCTAAAATATTAATAAAAACTAAAAAAGACAATATAGATGATTATATAATCGATGATATTGAATGGGTTGTTCCGTATAGACATCACGATATTATAAAAATGCGAATGAAAGCTTAAAAAATGTAAATATATTATATTATTATTATATATAATGAGTTTTCATTGGGCGCAATTTCCAATAGATAGTAAAAAAATATATGAATGGAAAGCATTAAATAGAGAACATTTAGGAGAACACCAATATGATTGTGGTTTTAATGTTGTGTCTTTTTTAGAAAAAATGGACAGAGAAACTGCAAGAAAAATTGCAGTTGAAATGTTTGAAACAAAAAATACTGCAGGAATGTTTGAAAGTGATTTTGAAAAAATATTATTTGAATCAGACAATGCGAGTTATAAATTTGAAATGCTTTATGATATTAATGAAGGAAAAAGTATGAATACCGCATTGAACGAAATAGAAGCAAAACTTAAAAATAATCACGGAATTGCTGTTATTATTGAAAATGGGGCATTGCAAAGAACGATAGAAGGGAGAGAAATATACGTGAGAAGTAGCCCTAAACATATTTTATTTTTTGTAAAAATAAACGGAAAATTTGGGTTGTTTGACCCGCAACAAGAATTTATGAAAAGAGAAAATGAACATTTTAATTTAACTACGAGAATGCGTTACCAGATATCTTCTGACCTTTCATTTATTTTAAATAATAATGAAATAGTTAAATATTTATTGAATTATCCAACAAGCGGAGTAAAATTTATGTTGGTTTGTGTTGTTTCTAAAAAAAGAAAGAGAGAGAGGACTAATGTGAGAAAAATTAAAACGGAAGAACCTGTTTTAAAAATTTTTAAAAGAGAAGACACATCAATTGATGGTTCAGATAAAATGGACGTAGATGAAGAACCGTTTGAATATAAAAAAATAAGAGGTTCAGGGAAAAAACGAAAAACGAATAAAAAAATTAAAACAAAAAATAAAACAAAAAGTAGAAAAAATAAAAATGGTCATCATTAAAATATTAACCCTTTTACGTCCCAAATATCACCAATGTCAAAAAATAAATTATGATGTATAATTTATTTTACACTATTTATAGTAAGACAATAAATTTTACTTTATACCTACTAAATATACCCTGATATCCGCGGGTAAAATTGTTAAAGGGTTGAAAAAATATATGATGATTATATATAAATGACTTTTCATTGGGCACAATTTCCAATTGATTCCGATAAATTGCAAAGATGGAAAGCATTAGATAGAGAAAATATAGGAAAACCACAATATGATTGTGCAGTGAATGTTCTTTCTTTTTTTGAAAAAATAGACAGAGAACCGGCAGTGCAACTTGCAGTCCAAGTATCTAAAAAGAAAGGAATGGATGAAAAAGAAATTGAAAAACTACTATTTGAAAAAGACAATATAACTTATAAATTTGAAGAAATATATTATTATAAAAAAAATTCATTGAGAAATTTATTAAATGAAATAAACGAAAAAATCGAAAATAATCATGGAATTGTTGTTAATATTTATTATGAAACACAAAAATCTCAAATAATTGACGAAGAGAGGATTAAACGACGACGATTAGAAAGTAATAATCTTGGACATTGTTTAATCTTTTTAAAATTAAATGGAAATCTCGGTATTTTTGACCCACAAGACGAATCAATAATATTAAAAAATATACATTATAATTTTAATAAAGGACAATGTGATATGACACAAATTCCTGAAGATTTTTTTATTTTTGATAATGATAAAATAATGAATGAATTATTAAAATATAGAATAAAATTCATATGTGTTTGTGTTGCATCTAATAAAAGAAAAAGAGAAAGAATTAACGTAAGAAAAGATAAAGAAGAACACACTTCTCGAAAAAAAATTAGAGGTTCAGGGAAAAAAAAAATAATAAAACGAGAAAACAAAAATAATAAAACAAAAAAACGAAAATCTAAAATATAAAAACAAAAAACAAAAAAACAATATAAAAATACATTTATTTTTATTTTAAAATGAATAATGCAAATGCCGCCGCAAAAAAAAGAAGAGCAAATATTCAACCTGACCCGGTTAGACCCCAAACTAGTCCGCAATTTCAACAGCAACCTCAACCAAGTGGGTTAACCCTTCAACAAGTTGTTTTTTTAACAGACCAACGATTAACTATTTTAGAGAGCTTTATGAATGAATTATCTGAAAAAAATAATCAGACTATTAATTTTGATACTGGTAATAATCCATTAAATTCGACAGATTTTGTTCAAAATATTGATGAAATGTTTGATGATGCAAGTAAAAAATTTGAAATTTTAGCAGAAGAAATCGCACAATTAAAGGATGCCGTTATGAAATTGCAAACTTATACAATGAATGTAAATAAAACACTTTTAAATAAATTAAATATTATGAATGATACTACTGTTGTCGAAAACATATCTTTAACATCAAATGAAACATCTGACCAAAAACCGATTGCCTAAATAATGTACATATGAAATAAAATTAATAATATTTTAAAATTATTTCATAAATTAAAAAATAAAATATAAAAAAAAATTATGTTTTATTTATAATTTCATAAAATATGGAGAATTCTGTTTTATTGCAAGAAATAAAAAAATTTAAAAATGATTTTATTAATGATAATACAAAAAATGCTTTTAACAAAAAAAAGGCAAAAATAGATGCATCTAAATACGTTTGTGAAAACTACGATTTAAATAATTTATTAAATAAAACCGCATTTATTGTTACAGATGAAATAACAGGAAAAAACACGAATAATATATATATTGATTATACCGCTTTTAAATTATACGCAAATCCTGAAAATTATGAAAAAATAATAATTCATATTTTACAGATTTTTGATATTTTAGTTGATGAAAATATTTATTTTGAAATCCATTTAAATTTAAAATCTTTTACTGTTAGTTCTGCAGAAAGACATAAAACTTTTATAGAATTGTTTTCAAAAGAATGCTTAAAAAGTCATACAAAATATTCTAGCAAAATTTCAAAAATCATTGTCATAAATACTCCGTCTGTTATAGATTTTATTTCAAAAATATTCAATCCGTGGATAGACCCAGAGCTAAAAGATAGGTTTTATTTTATTAAATGATGATTTGTATTTTATATAATTTAAAATAAATTAAGATTTTATTTACACAGCATAAATAATAATAAGAGCCCCATCAAACCCTTTTCCTCCTGATTTACGTGAATATGTGTTAGTATCATCACTAAAACCACCACCAGCACCTCCTCCTCCTCCATAGTAAATGGCATCATTACTATTATTATCATTAACTCCACCTGATTGATATACACCCCCCCCATTTGATACCAGCCCGCTCTGATAATATCCTCCTGTACCACCCACTCCCATAGTTGTTATAGGATTAAGTTTTGTTCCGGTGTTTTGTACATTAGGAAGAAAAGGAGGATATTTGGTTGTACCACCATCACCGCCAGAAACATTGATTTCAATTGGAATACCCAAATTATCAATATATGAACAAATCGTTGAAGTACCTGGGTTTCCATTTGAACCAGCTTCATTTATAGGTCCGCCAAGTCCTCCTTGTCCAACTTGAAGTATACCTATAAAAGCTTGCGTTACCGGTGAAGTTATAATTTGTTTATAATACACTCCACCGGTTCCTCCTGTTGGTATATTAGTAGTAGAAAAAGTACCTATTGAGGCACCACCACCACCACCACCAATTGCATACAAATATATTTTTCTATTATTTGGGTATATGGTAATACCGTCCCCAATTTGATAATTATTTTTATCATTCGATATTATTAAACATTTATACGTAACGCTATTTATAATTACATCATCAAATATTAATGGTTCTGGAGTATACCCAAAAGAAGGTTGAGGTAATGGAACATCTATTTTTTGAAATAAACTAGATAAATTTGTTGTTCCATTAATATTATATGGAATATTAACTGCATTACTGCCATTAAAATATGCTTGAAATAACCCGCTTATATCCATACCATTTATATAATAATTTGTATCTGGTGTATTATCATCTTTATTTGGCATAAATAAAGTCGTCAAATCATTTCCTTGATATTTGAAAGACATAAAAACTATATTTTAATAAAACATAAAAATAAATTAAATAAAATCATAGTATTCATTTCATAAAATGAATATTCAAATAAATAACCCGATTAAATGTGATATTCTTTTGTCTATTTTTCAACATATAAAACTGTTTTCATCTAATATTCTCATCGTTTTTGAAAAAGAAAAGATGTACATTCAAACTATGGACCCATCTCATATTTCTATTATTGAAATAAATATTCCCTCAAACTGGTTTGACAAATACGAAAACTCACAAGATAAAATGATGATTGGAGTAAATTCGCTAATTTTATTTAAAATACTAAATACGAGAGACAAATCACAAAATATCGAAATTATTTATGCAGAAAATAATGACGAAAAATTATTTGTGAATTTCTATTCAAATGATAAAACAGTTTTTAACAAGAATTTTGAAGTTCCGTTAATGTCATTGGATTATGATATTATGGATATTCCCGATACAGAATACCAAGCAGAAATAACAATGTCATCTTTTAATTTTGCGAATTTAATAAATGATTTGAAGAATTTTGGAGATACAATGGATATTCAATGTTCTGATGAAAAAATATTATTATCTGCAAAAAGTCAAGACAACGGAAAAATGTCCGTGGAAATTAATATAGACGATTTAAATAGTTTTATTATTGATGAAGGTGGAAAACTCGAGTTGTCATTTAGTTTAAAACAATTATATAATATGACACAATTTCATAAAATATCGAAAGAAGTCGAATTAAAAATGTCGAATGATTATCCAATAAGAATTATTCAAAATTTGGGAGCAGAAAATGCAAATTTAACGTTCTTTTTAGCCCCTAAAATTAGCAACGAATAATTTTTTTACACTTACCTACATCATATGATATGATATGATAAAATGATATATTAAAATACTAAAATGTTCGTTTTCACCGTTTTTTTTGTTTCATTTATTGATATATACAATACATAAATATCAATAAAATGTCTTTTTTTATTCAATTTATTATATTCATTATCGTTCTCTTCATATATATTCACATAACTAATCAGTATAAAAAAAGTGAAGATATGGAAATTTATGAAATGGATTATTTAGACAACACCCATTTACAAGAAGTATGTGAAATAAAACAACCTGTATTATTTAATTTTAAAAAAAATGGTGAAATATTAGAAAATGCTTTTTTATCTTTATCCAAATACGAAAATGAGGAAATAAATATGAAAAACGTCAATGAAGCAATTGAAACAGGAGAATGGTTTTCTATTCCTTTAAGAAGTTTTCACAAATTAATAAAGACGGATGACAAATCTCGTTTTTTTAGTGAAAATAATTTTGAATTTATGGAAGAAACTGGATTGTCCTCTAAATGTTCTCAATTTGACCCATATTTAAAACCAAGTTTTAATATACAAAAAAAATATGATATTATATTTGGTTCAAAAAATGCATATACCCCAATAAGATTTCACACATATTACCGTTATTTTGTGTATGTTCCAAAAGGAAAAATACAGGTAAAAATGACACCTTATAAAAGTCATAAATATTTGCATATTCAAAATGATTATGAAAATTATGAATTTCGTTCTCCAATCGATGTCTGGAATTGTCAATCTCAATATTTAGATGAAATAAATAAAATTCAATTTCTTGAATTTGATGTTCCAGAAGGATTTATTTTATATATACCCCCTTATTGGTTTTATAGTTTAAAGTTTTCCGAACAAAAAGATAGTTTAATGTATGGATTTATTTATAATTCTTTTGCAAATATTGTTGCAAATTTCCCAAAATATTTTTTATATTTTCTTCAACAACATAATATACAAAACAAAATATTGAAAAAATATGAAGTCGATAATGAAACTAAAAAAAAAGAAAATCAAAATTACGAAAATGATATTATTGAGAATACTGAAAACAATGACCCAAATAGAGACAACGAAATTATTACAAATGAACCCACAAATATTTCGAAAAAAGAAGCCGACCAAATAATTAGTAATATGAAAAAAACCGATGAATTTCAATTGTAATGGATTTTTCAAAAAAATATAATTTATATGATTATTTTATAAAATTTATTCAAAGTATGGATTTGACAACTTTTAAAAATAAAATATTTATTCCGGGATTAATTTTAATCGTATTGGATTTTATTTATATTTCCGCAATATCATTTCCATTGTTTGAAAAACAAATTATAAGCATTCAAAAAACCGCAATGAACCCTAAAACTATAGGTGTTATAAGTTCTTATATTTTGCTTATTTTTGGATTATATTATTTTATTATCCGTAATCATTTGCCGGTTAAAGACGCGTTTTTATTGGGTATTTTCGTATATGGAGTTTATGAAACAACTTCCTATTCTTTATTTAAAAAATGGAAACTAAAAACAGTTATAATTGACACTTTATGGGGAGGCATTTTGTTCGCATTGACAACATTTATAACTTATAAAATATATGGGTAATTATTGTTAATAAAAATATACAATTATCATTCTTCTTCTAATCCAAACCAACGCCATAAAATTTCTCTCGGTTGTTCATCCGGTTCATAATTAAACCATTCGTAAAATGCTTCTTCGGTTTCTTCTGATGGAAATATAATTTTTTTTTCAACTTCATTTGTTGTTCCTCCATATTTAATAATTCTTTTTGACCAAATTGGTGAATATGAAGCATAATATAACCATTTGTCATATACTTCATACCATTCTCTTTTTTTTAAACAATCATCTGTATTTTTATCGTATTCATCCGGTGAAAATCTTAACGAAAAATTTCCTAAAAATTTTATAGGTTCTCTACAAATAGTATATAAACAATTATTTTTTGCTATTTTCCATCCTTTTCCATAAACGAATGGTTTTGTTTTATATTTGAAAATTTCTTCTTTTTGCAATTCAAAAATCGTTTCTTCGCTTTCGTCTAAATATTTAATACTATTATTTCTTAAATAAATAATATTTAATATTTTTAAAATAATGATGTCTTTAATTATTTCATAGAATTCTGAATTTTCACTAGATTGACCTATTTCAATATCAAATATTTGTTTAAGTATTGAATAAACTTTTAATAAATTATGAAATGACAACTGTTCAATTGGATTAATTTCATCAATAAATTCTTGAAAAAATAAAACTGATTTTTGCACATCGGTTTCTTTTTTAATTTTTGCGATGATTTCGTATTCTTTCCATATTTCTTCATTATTTTTAAATTTAATAAATTCCGGGCAAGAATTTTTATGACAAATATTTTCAATAATATTTCCTAAAAACAAATCATTTTTTTTACATTTATTCCAGTTGTCTATTTGTTTTAAAATAAAATTTTCTAAATTCGGGTAAAAGTATAAATAAAAGTTATAATAAATGAATAACAGTTGAATAAAAACATCTTTTTTAAAACCCGATAAATAAATTTCGTATCCCCAGAATTTAGAAGCATCCGTTTGTTTTTTTAGGAGTGAAATATTTAATGAGCGTTCAACATAAAATTTTATGTATAAATGTCGTGTCATTATGATGTTTGCCATTATTGATTAATTTATGTTTTGTATTCTTTATTTTTTTCACATTTTAATTTACTAATTACCACAATCAATTTTATAAATAACACATTCATATTGTTTTTTACGAAAGGATAAAACATCTCAAAAATAATATAAAGATAATAAACTACATACAATAAGAAAAATTAAAACAATTAAAAATTAAATGACAACATCAACGTATGAAAAACGTATAATGAATTTATATTTTAATGGATATTATGATTTCTTAGATATTTCAAGAATAATAAATGTTCATCCAGATGAATTAATTGATATTATGTTGAATAAAGGTATGATTTTAAATAAAAGAGAATTGGGAGGGTATTCTGCATACAAACTATTTAATGATATCGATGAACGATTGCGGGTTATTGAACAAAAATTAAATAAGAATGACAAAAAATTATTTGATGATGAATATGATTTTAATGAAAAAGATATTGTATTTGATGATGATGATGAGGATGATGAATATTCAGATATCTATGATGTTTTATTAGATGATGATTATGGTTCAGATGATGGAGAAGAATATGATAGTGAATATACGAATGAAGACGCAGAGCCCGAAGAAGAAAAAGATGATAATGGATATGTTAAATTTGAAGAGGAAAAAGACGACGAAGATATTGTAAAAGAAAAAGCAAATAAAAATACCCAAACACAATCAAATTGTTATGAAAAAAATTGTAAGAATAATGACTGTTATTGTGTTTCTTCATTAAAAAATTTGTTTTTTAGTATTTTTGAAGATGGAGTTTTAGGAAATACAGTATTTTTATCAGCAGTTTTATGCAATGTTTCTATTTTATTAGTAGGATTTTTTCATTATTGTAATGTTCATTATTGTAATGTTCATTATTGTAAATAATACATTTTTTCATTAAAATCAAAAAAAATGAACAAAAATATTTTACTTGAATTATTTTGATAATTTTAGATATCAAAATAATATATGATAAATATATATAATGTTAGGAAATAAGACATTAAAAAAAAAAATTTTTAAAAAAATGAGGTCAAACTGTTCAATGAAAAGGAGAGCAAAAAAAGGAGGAAAAAAACAATATGAAGAAACTTTATCGTCAAATGAGCAAGAACAATCTTCCCAAAATCAAACAGTAAATATTGATATAAAAACTGAAATAGTCGTTAAATTTTTGAATATGTTAAATACAGTTAAATTATTTCACTGGAATACAAAATCATTTTCGCAACATAAAGCAACTGATGAATTATATGGAGAATTAAATAGTCATATTGATAAATTTGTGGAAGTTCTTTTAGGAAAAAAAGAAGATAGAATAAATTTATTGGAACAGAATATCACATTATTTAATAAATATACAACAGAAGATTTCAAACAAAAATTATACGAATATAGAGATTATTTAACTAATATGGAAAATATATTAGAACAAAAAATGAATACGGATTTGCTGAATATACGTGATGAAATTTTGGCATCTATTAATCAGACAATTTATCTTTTTACATTAAATTAATTTTTTTGAAGATTTGACAACATTCCACGCAAGCGAGGAAAATAATTTAATCCATTTGGATATCTTCCGTGATTTTCAAAATATAAAATAGAGAACAATCTTTTTCTTTTATTTATAATTTCATATCTTTCATTCATTATTTTTTTCCATTTTTTTTGAATGATCCTTAACCAATGTGTTTTTAAAATTGCATTATAAGTTTTATCTACAGGATTTACATATAATTTCATAATATGTATTTTTGGGGAATTTATCATAACAATACTATATGCAGTCAAATAATTTAATATTTGTTTTAAATTATAACTGAAAAATGAAATAGGATATACTACATTTAATAATACAATTTGTTTTGTTATCGTATTATAGGCGGGTAATCCTATGTAATATTTTCCATCTATTTTTTCCTCGTGTAATAGATCATAATTTTCCTGATAAATTTGATTTATAATTTCTTCTCTTTCATCTTCATTATTTTCTTGTTCATAATGAATATTATCATCCTCACTGTATATTTCAGAAGAACTAACAGTATCTTGTGTTTCTTGTTCGGAAGAACTTGCAGTTCTAATTTCTTCTTCTATTAATTCTTCATCCGTTAATTCTTCGATTTCAATAGGTTCCTCGTTATTTTCATATTCCATTTTTATTTATATATTGTAATAAAAATTCAAAATTAATTATTTTCAATTTTTTGCAAAAAAATTAACTGGTCTTTTCATATCAGACATATTGTATATTTATATTTCGCTCTCGATAAAAAATTGAACAATAAGATAAGAAATATAGGAGAAAAATATACCTAAAATAGAACCAACAAATAATTGTTTCACACTGTGTTTTTTATATTTCCATCTTTGAATGATTGTTAGTAATCCAACAAAAAGACCTGAAAATAAAATATTAAGAGAACCAAAAACATACCATAAATAAGCAATTGAAAAGAAAACTGTTTGGGCGTGTCCAGACGGCATACCATAATAATGAGCACCTTCAAATGTGTTATTATCAAACGCGTTTATTTTGTCGAACCCTTTGGGTCGTAGTTCTTTAAAAAATAGTTTTAATCTTTCATTTGAAATTTTATTTAAAGTCCAAAAAAACAAATATCCATATAAATATAAATTCGTTTTATTCAAACATATAATTGATAAAATAAACATAATTAATGGTCCATTGTATCCAAACTTATCAAAAAACAAAATAATTTGGTTTTCTTCCATTTATAAATATAAAATAAAAATATTTTTTCATAAAAAATGATTTCGATATATTTTTATGAAAAAATACAATTATTATTATTATATTATTTATATTTTTACTACAAATGCCGTAATAAAACTATAATATTAACAAAAAATATCATCACAATTATAAAAAAATTGTTTTATATTTTTTATGTAAAATATAAATAAACATATGTCAAAACAAAAAAAAACGAATAATAAAAAGCATATTAATAAATTAATGAATGATGAGTTGATGAGATATAACGAACAAAAAGAAAATAATATATTTGATTTTAAAAACGCTTTTGAAAATTATCAATATTTATCAAACAGGGAAAAAGAAGAAATTGAAAAAAAGTTTTCAAAACCAAAAAATATATCTCAACAAAAATACGTAAATGAACTTAATAAACAAACGAATAAAATAGTTATATGCATTGGTCCTGCTGGTTCTGGAAAAAGTTTATTTTGTACAGAAATTGGTATTCGAAATTTTTTGTTAGGAAAATATGAGAAATTAATTTTTACGAGACCAGCAGTTGGAGCGGACGAAGATTTGGGATATTTACCAGGAACATTAGAAGAAAAAATGGCACCTTACATCAGACCTATATATGATATTATTTACCGTTTTATTTCGCCGAATGAATTGAATTTTTTAATTTCTGAAAAAATAATAGAAATTGCTCCCCTTTCTTATATGAGAGGTAGAACATTTAAAAATTCTTGGATTATCGCGGATGAAATGCAGAATTGTTCTATAAATCAAATGAAAATGTTATTAACGAGAATAGGGCAAGGAAGTAGAATGTGTATAACTGGAGATTTAGAACAAAATGATAGAAAAGGTGAAATAAATGGTCTTCAAGATTTTATGGATAAATTCAGAATTGTTCGTTCAGATAGCATATCATCTATTGAGTTTGATAATAATGACATTGAAAGAGAACAAGTTGTGAAAGAAGTTCTTAAAATTTATTCCGGAAAAAACATACCAGAAGAATATGGAGAATGTTAAACATTGAAATAAAGATATAAAAAGATTTTTATATTTATTATTGCATCGTATTGTTTATTTTTTCTGTGATAACTAAATGGTCGTTATTTGTGAAAAAAAATATGAAAACAAGGAATATGATAAATACTTTGAAAGATACGATTTTCCTTTGAGCGATTTTCAAAAATACGCAATTGAAGCTATTATAAATGAAAATGATGTATTAATAACCGCACATACAGGTTCGGGAAAAACGCTTCCTGCAGAATTTGCAATCTGTCATTTTTTTGAAAAAGGAAAAAAAGTTGTATATACGACCCCAATAAAAGCACTTTCAAATCAGAAATATTATGAATTTACAAATAAATACCCGAATATATCGTTTGGATTATTTACAGGAGATATTAAAACAAATCCAAATGCGGATGTTCTAATTATGACAACCGAAATATTGATGAATTATTTATTTAATATTAAAATATCGAAAATTAATGAAAAAATACAAGAAATTTCACCTAAAATAGAATTTCAAATTGACATAGAAAATGAATTAGGATGTGTTGTTTTTGATGAAATCCATTATATAAATGATGAAGTTAGAGGAAAAAATTGGGAACAAACCATATTAATGCTACCTGAAAAAATTCAAATGTTAATGTTATCTGCTACAATAGATAAACCCGAACATTTTGCTATTTGGTGCGAAAAAAGAATTTCAAAATTAGGAAAACAAGTATATTTATGTCCAACAAACAAACGTGTAGTTCCTCTTACTCATTATTATTATATGACAACAAACGAAAGTATTTTTAAAAAAATAAAAGACAAAAAAATTCAGGAAGAAATCAGAAATTCGACGAATAAACTCATTCAGTTAAAAGATGAAAATGGGCAATTTCAAGAAAAAGGATATTTAGAAACAAAAAAAATCATAAATTACATAGAAAAGTATGAAATAAAATTATCCAAAAAACATATTTTAAATAATTTATCCAAATTTTTGAAAGAAAAAGAAATGCTACCAGCAATTTGTTTTGTTTTTTCAAGAAAAAATGTAGAAATATATGCAGAAGAAATAACCACAAATTTGTTAGAAGATGATAGTAAAATACCGTATATAATTTCGAGAGAAGCAGAAAACATATTAAGGAAATTATCAAATTATGAGGAATATTTAAGATTACCTGAATATGTTTTTCTTATCAAATTACTTGAAAAAGGTATCGGAATACATCATTCAGGAATGATACCTATTTTGCGTGAAATGGTTGAATTATTTATTTCAAAAAAATACATAAAATTATTATTTGCAACTGAAACATTTTCAATTGGATTGGATTGTCCGATAAAAACCACCATTTTTTCGAGCATTTATAAATTTGATGGAAATGTTCAACGACAACTGTATTCCCATGAATATACACAAATGGCGGGAAGAGCGGGTAGAAGAGGAATTGATAAAATAGGTAATGTGGTCCATTGTAATAATATGTTTCATTTTCCCATTATGAATGATTATAAAAGTATGACGTCTGGATTTCCTCAAAAAATGAAATCAAAATTTAATGTGTCTTATTCTCTGATTTTAAAACAATTGGAAACCTCTACAATAGACAAAACTAATGATACAAAGATTGAAATCATAGAAAATAAAACAGAAAATGAAAAAAATATTAAAAATATTGTTGAAAAAACACTTTTATTTTTTGAAAAAAGTATGTTATTTGACGAAATAAATTCCATGATTTTACAACAGAAGGAAAAAATAGAAGAATTCGAAAAAAAATTAGAATTAAAAAAATCGAGTTTAAGTTTTTTAAAAACTCCAATTGATATTTGTGAAAAATATTTAGAATTAGAAAAAATGGTACTTATTACATCAAACAAAAAAAGAAAAATAATAGAAAGAGAAAAAATGGATTTGATTGATAATTATAAATTTTGTATAAATGATGTTAAGATAATTGATGATGTAAATAAATTTGCATCAGAGATAGAAAGAGAAAAAGAAAATTTTAAAAATATGGAAAATGATATTCATAATCAGATTGAAAAACAGTGTTTAATTTTAGAAAAAAACGGATTTATTCATAATGGCATATTAACTGAGTTAGGTATTATTGCAAAAAATATTAACGAAATTCATCCATTAATAATTGCATCGTTCATACAAAAAATGAATTATATGGAAAACCTGAACGAAATACAAATTATTTCATTGTATTCTTGTTTTATTGATATAAAAATCAAAGATGAATTTGTATTATCGAACCCTATTTTATTAAATACAAATGACGATATATTAAAACACAAAATATGTGAGTTATTTGAGATGAGCGAATATTATGAAAAGATGGAAAACGATTTAGGTTTATATATGAAAAAAAATGATGGAGAACGATTAAATATTAATTTAGTGATTGAAATTCAAAAATGGTGTTTATGTAATAGCGAAATAGAATGTAAATATTTTATTGAAAATGTTTTGTTTGGAAAAAATATATCTTTGGGTGATTTTATCAAAGCTATTTTAAAAATATCCGCAATAAATAAAGAAATAAAAAATATATTTGAAAATATGATAATAAATAAAACTGATTTTTTGTATAAAATAAGTAAAATCGATAATTTAATAATGAAATATGTTGCAATAAATCAAAGTTTATATTTATAATTATATGAGATATATGATAGATATTTATTTTTATTAATATTATAATATAAATATTATAATATATAAGATGAACAAATGATAAGCAATACTATTTTTTCGACTTGTGGAGGCAGATTATGCAACCAAATTATTATAAATTGTGTTTCAAGCATTGTTGCGGAAAAACATAATTTAAAATTTATTTATAGTAATATTAAAGAATGCCACGATAAAATTAAAAAATTAGGAATAAAATTGTTTGAAACAGGAACTGTTGTCCATAATAATTTTGTTTATTTAAATGATGACGAAATGATTAAATTTATGAATGAACTTGAAATAAAAACAAATTTTATTCCAAATGGATTTATGCAAAATGATTTTTTTGCAAAAAAATTAAGAGAATATTTTAATAGAAATGATGTAAAAATACAAATAATGGAAACAAATATACACAAAAAACGCTATGCCAATAATAATGACGTAATTGTATGTGTTAGATTAGATGATGTGAATTTTAGAAGTCCTTCTTTCGAATATTTTGATATGGTTTTACAAAATTTGGTTTTTGAAAACGGATTTATAACGAGTGATGAAATCAACCATCCTATTTGTGTTAAATTGATTGAAAAATATAAATTAACCCCATTTTTAAAAGATGAAATCGAAACGATAATGTTTGCATCAACGTGTAAAACAATTGTTTTGTCTGCTGGAACTTTTAATTGGATGATTGGAGTTTTAGGATTTTTTTCAAAAGTATTTTACCCGAACCACGACTTGAGAGAAAGATGGCATCCTAAAATATATGAGTGTTTTGAAGATTGGACGAAGGTTGATTATGAATAATATTATAAATATTATTGCAATATATTCAAAACATAATATATATTGAATTTATAATGAATTATAATTCAAAAATACCGGAAACATTACGATTTGAAGAACAAACATCACACTGTTTAATGATAAAAAATACCAATATGGACCAAATAAATGAAAAAATTTCAACCCGTTATTTTCCTGATGCAGAACTAAAACCAAATATAGATTTTAGACCGGTTCCTACAAAATATTCATTATTTCCGATTATTGATAGAAAACCAGAAATTAAAAAAAATGAAAAAATGTATTTAGAACATCACGTTGAATTGAATTTTAATCCCGGAAATAAAAAAGGACCTTTTTCTGGATATAAAAACAATATTGAAATAGAAAATATATTAAGAAATCAAAAAACACTTTTGAATAATGATGAAATTGGAAGCAAATATATTCCTTCATTAAAAAGTGATTTGTATGTTCCACAAACATTCGGTAATTTTACAACAAAAAATATGGTAAATGAAGACCCCGGTAATTCTTTGTTATTTAGAAATTTTACTTTTGATTCATCCCCTCATCCAAATATTTCAAATCAAATTGGAAATCATTTGTTTCACAATAATACTCGTGTTCAGTTAAAATCTTCTTCCTAAATTTTCGATTTTTATTGCATTCATAATATATATTATAAATTATGAATGAAAAAATAAATATTTGGTTAAAAATAATGTTGTTTTTAACCGTTGTTTTCGTATTAAACAAACTATTCTCTATTTATACAAAAGATACGAGTTTAAAAAATACAGAAGGGTTTGAACAAGAAAAAAATTATATAATAAAACAAAACAATGAAATATATGATGATTTTTATGCAGAAATTTACGACAACTTAAATAATACAAAAGAAAGAACTATAAATGACCTCAATAAAATTATTGGATTAACACAACCTGATGAAAACAGTTCTTTTTTAGATGTAGGCAGTGGAACCGGACATTTTTTAAATTCTCTTAACCAAATGGGGCTTTATGCAGAGGGTATCGACATTTCAAAAGAAATGGTTAATCAATCAAAACTCAAATTTCCAAATATTTCAAATAAATGTGGAGATGCAAACATAGGATTTAATTACAAAAATGGAGAATTTACTCATATCACTTGTTTATATTTTACAATATACCATTTAAAGGACAAATATTCTTTTTTTAAAAATTGTTATTATTGGTTAAAAAGAAACGGATATTTAATTATTCATTTAGTAAATAAAAATAAGTTTAATACAATAACTCCTGTTGCCAACCCTGTATTTTTTGAAAACCCGCAAATATATTCAAATAAAAGAATTGAAAAAACCGAAATTAATTTTATCGATTTTTCTTATAAAAAAAAGTATGATTTTAGTAAAAATGATTTTGAAGTTATATCAAAAGAGCAATTTAAGGATTATTTAACCGGAAATATTCGTGAAAATGAATTAACTTTATATATGGAACCGATTGATGATATTGTTAAAATTGCACAGATGTGTGGATTTATCGCAAAAGGCTACACAAAAATAGACAATGACCAATATCAATATATTTTTATTTTTGAAAGACAATGAAACTATTATTTTTGTTGTTTTATAAAAATTTACACCCTCCCCCCAAAAAACATATGACTGTTATTTGATAAAACATTCAAAATTAAAACGATTTTTTATTATAATAAACGCAAAATTAAATAATAAAAATGAATATATTAAAAAAACATAAAGATTTTAATATAAATTATTAAAACAAATTATATATATTAAAGTATATATAATGCAGGTTCAAATGTATAACGAACCAATCTTACGAGAGGATAATAATCGTTATACATTGTTTCCTATACAATATAATGATGTTTATCAAATGTATAAAAAACAGGTCGATTCATTTTGGCGTCCCGAAGAAGTCGATTTGTCAAAAGATTTGAAAGATTGGGCTAGTTTAAATGAAGATGAAAAACATTTTATAAGTATGACATTGGCATTTTTTGCAGGTAGTGATGGTATCGTTTCTGAAAACTTGGCTATGAATTTTTTTAATGATGTTAAAATATCAGAAATAAGGGCATTTTATGGTTTTCAATTGGCAATGGAAAATATTCATTCTGAAATGTATTCTATTTTAATTGACACATACATTAATGACAAAGAAACTAAAACAAAATTATTTAATGCAATTGACAATTATCCTTGTATTACAAAAAAAGCAATTTGGGCACAAAAATGGATTAAAAAAAGCAGTTCTCTTTTTTCTGAAAGATTGGTTGCTTTTGCTTGTGTAGAAGGAATATTTTTTAGCAGTAGTTTTGCTTCTATTTATTGGATAAAAAAGAGGGGATTAATGCCAGGGTTAACTCTTTCAAATGAGTTTATATCAAGAGATGAAGCATTACATACAGAATTCGCCATTTTATTATATTCAAAGTTAAATAATAAATTAAGTAAAAATGAGGTTTATGAAATTGTAAAGGAAGCAGTTGAAATAGAAAAAGAATTTATAACGGAGTCGTTACCTTGTCGTTTAATTGGGATGAATTCAAATTTAATGTCAAAATATGTTGAATTTGTAGCAGACCGTTTATTATTGCAACTCGGATATGATAAAATATACGATTCACAAAATCCATTTGATTTTATGGAATTGATAAGTGTAGAAACAAAAACCAATTTTTTTGACAGAACGAATTCTGAATACGCTCTCGCGAATAAAAAAAAAGATGGTGCTATATTTGATATGAGTTGTGATTTTTGAAATTTGCAAAAATAGCAAATCAAAATAATATTATATTATATAAAATAAGAAACATATAAAATGAACATATTTTTATATATTTTGTCTCTGATTTTCATTATAATTTTATTTGCCTTTTTTTCTTTGCGATATAATTCAAAAAATAATCAGAAAATTAAATATTTTGAAAATTTTGTTAATCTTTCTAATCCTGACCCGACGAATGTGAAAGATATTCAAGATGTTTCTGATACAGATAAATTAACAATTCTTTCAGAAATTTATAAAAACATAAATAATCATGAAATATTAATCAGTATTTTTGACGATACATATAAAGCAGATAATATTAAATTAAACAGCAATATTCAATTAAATGATAATATTAAAAATACATTTTCTGTTTTAAAAAAACAAGACAACAAAATAAAAGATTTATTAAGCGGAAATTATATTCCAAGTAAAACATTAGATAAATTAATTGATGGAACAATTTTTACATCACTCATATCAGATTTAAAAAAAATTCAAAATATACCAAAAACAGATGACCCGGAATTAATGGATTATCAACATTTATTATATGCACAATCAATAGACCCTAATAATGAAGATTTAAAAAATAAAATAAAAGAAATAGAACAGACCAAAAATATTAATCCCGTTTTAATACAAAAAGAACAACAACAATCATATGGTAATAATGATGAATTTATTACAGAAATAAGACAAAAAGCAAATCAATTAAAAATAAATTCGTTGGCAAAAAAGATTGAGAATATTCCCTATTTGGATAATAATCCAATGGTCAGTGATAGTGAAATTAATTCACGGGTTGAAAACGCATCACTATATTATATTGTAAAGATAATTGAATATCACGATTTTCATTTAAATAATATATCTGAAATACATACCAATAAATTTAAAAAAATGTATGATATACAAGTATAATTTATTTATGCAAAAAAATAAATTATGTTAATTTTATATTGGTAATAAAATTTAAAAACTTATAAAAAATAAATCGTTATTTTAAACAGGTATTTTGTTAAATGGACCCATTTAGTGATTTAAAAACAGACAAAGAATTGGGATTTTCTACTGTTTATGATATTTCTAACGGAAATTTTAGTTCATTAAATAGCAATTTAACAGTGATGAATGATTATAAAGATGCTCTTATTTCTATAAATTCAGAAATGTTGGAAAAAAAAACGGATAAAATAAACAAAAGATATTTTTTAGAAACAAATCAAACCTGCAACGGAAATAATTTACACACAGTTATAGATGATATGACGTATGTAAAATCTACAGACGGTTCTAATGATATATTAAATTATGGATTATTAAAATCTGCTTATGGTAATTTACAGTCTATAAATATTGATAATATGAATTCTAATGAAGTTTTCGACAATTGCGTTGAAATAACAATGGTTATGGATGAAAATGGAAATACAGATAAAAAATATGTCTCTATAAACGATTATAACAAACTTAATTGTAATGCATTTCCAAATGGCTGTAAAACTTATACAGGTAAATCAGGATGTGAAGATTGCAAAAAAAACGAACCATTTCAAAATATAGATGACAGTGACCTATATGATAAAAATGATATTAATGCAAAAATAACATATTTATCAATTGCTTATTTATCAGCTCTATTTGTGTCCTTTATAATTTTAATAAAAAAATAATATGAACACCATTAATAAAGTATGAGAAAAAATAAAAATGAAACAATTTTTATTTTTTTGCACCTTTACATATTTAAAACACTTAATTACATCGACCGGAAAGAAAAATGAGACAAACTTTTTACTCATTTTTTATATTTATAGTTTCACACGTTTGAATAATTCTAATGCAACCAACCCACCAAAAATTTCAGTTAGAACATATAGAATAAATTGACTGCCGTTTATTTTGCCCATTGCGTACAATACTGTCGTTACGGCAGGATTGTATGAAGCAATGGATGAAGTATTTAGTCCAATCATTACTACAAGTGCAAGTGCGGCACCAATCATTAATGCATTTCCTGTTGCAAGAATTACATATATAAAAAAAACAGTTCCGAGAAATTCTACTAAATAGTTGTACATTTATATATAAATAAACGAAAAAAATACAAAAATAAATTGATAATAATAAAATAAAAAATAAAATGGACAATCAAATTAAAGAAAATAATAATAATTCTGAATTAAAAAATGAAAATGACAATGAAAAAATAAATGACGCATTTAATTTTTTTTATACTGGAATGATTATGCCTTATGCTGGTGATATTCCACCAAATGGATGGTTATTATGCGATGGTTCTCCAATTTCAATAAAAAAATATGAAAAATTACATTTATTAATTAAAAACAAATGTAATGAATGTCCTATTCACGGATATTTTTTTTTACCAAATTTTAGAAATATATTTTTAAGAGGTGCTAATAATGATGTTTTTAATTTTTCAATAAAAGGAAGTGATACAATAAAATTAAATGTTGAAAATATGCCGTCTCATACACATAATGTTATAATAGAAGACCAAGGACATTTTCATGAAGGAGTTTCTAACTATTGGATAAACTCAAATAATGGAAATTCAGTAAAAAATACTTTGCAACGTGGAATTGATTTGTTTAATTCACAAACAACAAAATCATTTTCAAATTTACAAATAAAAAATGATTATGAAGGAGAGTCAAAACCGTTTGATATTTTGCCTTCATATGTTGAAATTAATTATATTATTAAATATTAACTGTTGCAAAATACAAAACGTATAATAAAATTACTTGTGTAATATAAAAAACAAATCAATTTTGTCCAATAAATTTATCAAATATCTTTGTTCATTATATTGGAACATAATGGAAAATATTGACGAACTCACTTTGAAACTACTCATAAACAAAAATCAATATAATAAATATTTGATGAAAAATGAACCCGAAAAACATGAAGAAACAAAAAAATTTATTGAAAAAATAAAAAATAATAAAAATGAAATATTGAATTTAATAGAAGAATTTTTAGAAAATCCAGAAAAACAATATTCAAATGATTTTGAAAATAATGCTATTTCTTTTATAAAAACCTGCATAAAAATGATTGAAATAAATAAAACGGAACAATATATTATTGAAAATGAAGATGATGAAGATATGTTTTCAAATTGTATCGATAACCCATTAAAAATAAACGATACAAAAAAAGATGAAATTCAAGAATTTTTACAAAAAGAAAATTATGAAAAAAGAAACGATTCGTATTGGGGGAAAAAAATAAAAAAATCCAATATTAGTAATTATGATGCTCTTCTGTTTTCCAAATAAAATATTTATTACGTCTATATTATATACGATTATAATATATAAGTGTATGTCAAAACAATCGAACAAATCTAAATATTTTATTAAAGTTCATTGTAGTCCTTATGTAAAAAATAAAACAATTTCAAAAAAATCGTGTTTAACATCAGATGTTCTAAAAAAAATTAAGAAAGCATATAATGAAAAAAATCCAAAAAAAAAAATAAGATCAACCAAAAAAAGAAAAATATGGAATGAATTAAAAAAAAACATTAAAAATTGCAATCAAGAAAAATGCTGGTTAAAAGAATTAAACGATGATAATTACAGAAAAAAAATGGAAAAGTTATTGTATGTTCCATCCCAACCTTCGAGTTGGAATAAAAATCCGAACGAATGGTTGTCTAATATTGATATTAAAAATGTAATGGATCAATATGTTATCGCATATTCCGATTTTAAATTTATAGGTCCTACCTTTATAGATTATGATAAAAAAATAAACGATACTTGTATCGAAGATGAAATGTGTGATTTTTCTATTCAAAAATTGATAGATGAAAAAAAAACGAAAATCGGAATAATTTTTAATTTGGATAAACACACGGGTCCAGGAACCCATTGGGTTTCTCTTTTTATGGATTTAAAATATTTAATTATTTTTTATTTTGATAGCGTTGGCAATTCAATTCCAAATGAAATAATGAAATTTGTTAATGGTATAATGGAACAAGGGAAAAAAATGGAACCGTCTGTCGATTTTATATTTCATCAAAATTATCCGACAGAACATCAATATGAAGACACTGAATGTGGAATGTATTCTCTTTTTTTTATCATTACTATGTTGTCTAATCAAATAAATGGAAAACAATTTAAAAATATAAAAGAAAAAACGGATTTTTTTAAAAAAAAAAGAATTACAGATGTTTCAATGGAAAGAATGAGAAATGTATATTTTTCACCTTTTTAATTGTATATTTTGAAAAATGTAAAAGTTTTATTATATATTTCATAAAACAAAAATAATAATATTTTTTTGTTTATTTTAAAATTCAAACAAAATAAATAAAAAATTATAAAAAATAAAAATGGAATATATCAACGATAAAAATCAAGAAATATTATGGAATTCAATGAATAAAATAAGATGTTTTAATTCAATTATGGATGAAAATTACAAAAAAGAATTATTTAAATATACAATTAAGATTTTTTATGAAGATAATATGAACAGACAACTAACTCAATCAGAATTAATTGAAATAAATAAAAAAACTATATTGTACATCATTCAATTATTAACAAAAAATTATAGCAATGATAATAAAAATCCAATAGTTATTCAAGATGCGAATATAGATTTACAAGAAGAAGAATTGACGGTTGATTTTGATAATAATTATAAAAAACAATCCAAACAAACAGCATATTCACAAGAATATTTAAACAGACAAAAAGATTACGAAATAATGATGAAAAAAGATGTTCCTAAAACCGATGTTTTATTTGACAATAAAATTGAAGATAAAGCAATAGAAAATATGGAAGAATTATTACAGCAACAAATAAAACAAAGAGAACTTGAAATACAAATAATAAATGAAGATATAAAAAATAAAATGGAAAAAATAAATGAAAAAGAAAACGTAATAAATTCTGATAATTTAAAAAAAAAGGTCAGTTTTCAAACACAAGATATAGAAACATAAAATATGGTACAATGATATGTATTATTCACAAATAATAAACGAAAAAACAAACAATATAAAAATATTTTAATAAATGTAAAATAATACTAATTTTGATGGACAACAAACAAAAAATACCAAAAATAATACATCAATTATGGATTGGAGATAAACCAATGCCACAAAAATTAATGAACACTTGGAAAAGCAAAAATTCAAATTATGAATATATTTTATGGACAGAAAAAGAAATCAAAAAAAGAAAAATTATTTTTGAATGTCAAGACGCAATTGATAAAATGTCAGAAATAAACGGAAAAGCAGATATTATGAGGTGGGAATTATTATACAATTATGGCGGAATTTTTATAGATGCAGATTCAATATGTGTTGAACCATTAGATGATTTTTTTTTGGAAAAAGAAGGATTTGCTGGATTTGAAAATGAGAATGTTAGAAAAGGATTGGTTGCGACTGGAACAATGGGTTTTATAAAAAATCATCCACTATGTAAAGATGCAATTGAATGGATAAAATCTAATGATTCATGTCCTGAAACTTGTCAAAAACGTGCTTGGGCGACAGTTGGACCAGTATTATTGACAAATTTATTAAATTCTGGAAAATATTCTGATTTTCATGTATATCCGAGTTATTATTTTTTGCCTTTTCATTTTACAGGAGAAACATATTTCGGTCATAAAAAAATATATGCGTTTCAATATTGGGGAACAACTTTTAAAAATTATGAAATGATGAATAATATAGATTATGCTCAAGAGTTAAAAATACCGGATAAATGGGTTTCTGTGGTAATTCCAAGTTATAACACAAAACATATTTATATTGTGGAATGTTTAGAATCGATACGATTACAAAACGGTTATTTCGGGATCGAATTAATTTGGATTAATGACGGTTCAACCGTATTAAATACTAAATTATTGGAAAATGAATTAGATAAATTTATCAAAAGAACACGATTTTGTAATTTAAAATATCATAAAATGGAAAAAAATAAAGGAATTGTTGAATGTTTGAATAAAGGAATTGAAATGTCATCTAATGAATTTATTTTTAGAATGGATTCAGATGATATTATGTATCCAGACAGAATAAAAACACAATTAGAATTTATGGAAAAAACTTCTGATTGTACAATATGTGGTTCAAATGTGTTTTTATTTAAAAATACGGGCAATGGAAATGAAAAAATTGTTGATAAAATGACAAATCATCCAGAAGTATTAGAGTGGGAAGAATATAAAAATTCAGAAAAAAAATCAATATGGTTTATGAACCATCCAACTTTATGTTTTAAAAAATCGGCATTTTTTGATATCGGCAAATATGATGAAAAAATAAAAAACGGAACAGAAGATATCGATTTAGAATTACGATTTTTAAAAAAATTCGGTAAAATTTACAACATTAAAGAACCTTCTTTAGTTTATTATCGTATTCATGACGAACAGATAACTCATCAAACAAGTATTGAGGAAAATTATAAAAAAATGGAAAATTTGCAAAAATTAATAGAAAAAATAATTAATGAATGAGAGATCGATATCTTGAACGTTATCCATTTTTTATTCTTAAAAAAGTTGCTAAAATTTGTTTATTTTTTTCGGCATATTCCATTTCTTTTAAATTTAACGAATGGTGTTTTTGTAGCATCATTCTTTTAAAGTCTTCATTCTTTTTCATTAACATTTCTTCTGCTCTTATTTTATCTAAAGGGGATATATTTTGCAATCCTCTTTCTCTCGATAAATGTTCTACAGAATTATATTTTTTGACTTTATTATAATCTTTTTCAGATACATCAAAAACTGTTTGGTCTTTATGAACTTTTCTTAAATCATCGTATTTTAATTTGCTAAAAACATCACTCGTTATATATTCTTCATTACTTTCATTATCAGAATTTTCTTCATATCCATCATTTTCATCAAACAAACTCGTTCCAAAATTAGTTTGTTTGATTTCTTTTACATCTCTATATTTGACCATTTGACTGTTTTTTGATTTTATTGTTTCAAATATTTTTCCCATATTTTGCATAGTTATATTTGTATTTTTTAAATCACAATCATAATCAAATACAGGTTGTTCATTTTCAAACCATTCGTTCTTTTTTTTATCTATTTTTTTCATCATATTTTCTTCATATAATTTGTTAAATTTGGTATTAAAATCAGTTTTATCCATTTTTTTTATAATTTTATTTATGTGGTTGCATTCAATAATATCATTTTTTTCATATTTAAGATGTGTGTCAGTTGGTACTTTTGTTTTTTGTTTTTTATTTTCTGCGTGATATTTTAAAACGAGGTCAAATGCCTTTTTATAAAATAAAAAATATTTCGGGTCGAGTTTTGATTTATCTGGATGGGTAAATAAAACTTTTTTTTTTGCTATTTTTAATTCTTCATCCGTAAAATCATAATTTAAATTAAATAAATTTAATATTTCTTCAAAACCATAATCATTTATATTTAAATTATAAGTTGTTTCCATCTCTGTTTTTGTAATAAGAAAATAAAATTTTCATATTCTTTTAATTTTTTTGCTTTTTTAAAATTTCCATATTTTTATGTTTTTATTATACATTTTAAACGCCGATTTTTATATAGTCATAAATGATATAAAAATCATTAACAATTCTTTTTTATTTTTCGTGTTTTATTTTTTAAAACATATTTTTCTGGTTTTTAGCAAGCACCTTTGAATATATTTTCATATTTTTCTGGTTTTTAGCAAGCACCTTTGAATATATTTTCATATTTTTCTTTCGGTATTTCACTTATTATTTTTTAAATATTTTCTTTTAGGTTATCATATTTAGACCCTTCTAAATTTTTGTAATCGTGATTTTAGGATATTTAACCCTTTAACTATTTTATCAGCGGATATCAGGGTAAATTTTTGATGTTTATAAAATAGAATTCATTAATTCACTATAAATGACTTAAAATAATTTGTACATCCCAAATTATTTTACATTAATGATATTTAGAACATTAAAGAGATAACAAAATTAAATTATATAAACATAAATTTCTTTACTAATGATAGTAATAATGAGATGGGTTTATATTTTACAATGCGAAGATGGTTATCTTTATGTTGGACAAACATCTCGCCTTTATAGAAGATTTTGGGAACATCAAGCTGGATTAGGTGGATTGAATACTTGTGTGTTTATACCTGAACAAATTGTTGCTATTTATAAAGTAGATACAATTGGTAAGTTTATTGATTATAACAATTATGTGAATAAAATTATTGACGGAATATGGCACGAACGTTATAAGGGTTTCAAACTAAGAGCTTTTGATGATATATTCGATGAATACCAATACGATATATTAGAAGCAGAAAACAACATAACCGAATGTTTAATGATACATAATAAAAAAACATGGTATAAAATAAGAGGTGGAAAATATACGAGATTTGACATTGAATATAGTTTACCAGTTAATGATTACATAAAACAATTACCTTTATGTAAATGTGGTTTGCCTTGTGATATTAAAAAAAATGAAGATAAAAACTATTTATTTTTTAGGTGTGCTAAAAAGAATATGTGGAATAAATTTAAGGAAGATTTTGAAATAGACGAAGAACCGTGTAATTTTTTTATGGAATATACGAAAGACAAATCACTCAAATTAGAAGAACAAAATAGAAACAAAACCCTTAAAGAATTATTCAAGAAATCATATTGGTTAAAAAATATAGAAGTAAATGATGAAACTTATCCACAACGATGTATAGGTGGTTGTGGTAGAACAAGTAAAAGTATTAAATTAGATTACTTTGATGAAAAACGAAATCTTTGCTTTGATTGTTTTATAGATAAGAACGAAGATTTAAAAAAAAAATACGTTCAATATATTCCTATTGGAAAATGCCTAATTAAATTATAACTATTACCATAAATATAATATAGTAATAATATGCCTCATCAAAAGAGTATTGATTATAAAGAAACTACTGTTAATTATTATTTAGTGAAAATAAAACACAAGAAGAAGTATGTAAAATAGTTAATTGCTCTCGTATAAGTTTAATGCGATGGGTAAGACAATACTAACATAAATTGGTCATAGAAACCCAAAAGTAAAAGAAATCATTAATTAACACAATTATTTGCTATGTGCTGTTCCTTATCAGTATTTTACAAATTCTATATAAAATTACTTTGGTATGTTAAAACCACAATTACAAAAATTATATAAATTAACCCGTGCGAATTTGAAAGAAATATAACAAAAGTAATACAATGAATACCAAAAGAAAAATACATAAATATTGTAAAAGGAACATATGAAAGACCTGAAAAATATATAAGTAAGAACAAAACAAGGAAGCGAACAAAGAAAACCTATTTATGAAATCTCACGTAAAATTGAAATTTTAAATGAGAAAATGTGTAAAAAATCAAATAAATAAAATATATAAAAACATTTCTATAAAAAATCAAATTATAAGGAAATGTCATTTCAAAAAAAAGAGATTTTTACAAATGTTAAAAATTTAGAAGAAGAACTAAAAACAAATCCAGGATTTATTGTAATGAAATTCGGCGCCGAATGGTGTGGTCCCTGTAAAAAAATAGAAGAACAAGTGAATACCTTAATGTCAAAAACAAATTCTAATGTGAAATGTTATATGGTTGATGTAGATGAAAACTTTGAAACGTATGCTTTTTTAAAATCAAAAAAAATGGTAAATAAAATACCTGCCATTTTATTTTGGAAAAAAGGAAATATCACATATATACCGGATGGTGTTGTTATCGGTTCAGATGCAACAGAAATAGATATATTTTTTGAAAAAAATATTCTTTAGTCTAAATATCCATTTTCCAATCATTCATTAATCCTGCATTAAAAATATTGGAAACAAACAATTTTTCTATTGGTATTAATTTTATTTTCGTGTCTATTGACAAATCAGATGATTGTAATTTTTTTAAAAGTTCCAGTTTATGTTTGTTTTCCAAATAATTAAATTCATTTTCTCTTTTGATTTTTATTGAATGCAGAAGAGAAATTAAATTTTTGTCTTTTTCATTATTTTTAAAAAAACGCTCATCATTTCCACTAAAATATCCTCTATGCCTGAAAAATTCTTCTTCTGTTATTGTTTTCAAGTTTATTCGTTCAAATTCTAATTCAAAATTTTCGTTAAAATCATCTTCATCATCTCCATCATCATCATTATTATCATTATTATTAAATTCTTCATTAAAATCTTCACTTTTACATAAATTAATGACACCTTTTAATGGTATGTCCATTATTCTCTTGTTAATTTTATTACTGATAAATAATAAAAATAAAGTAAAAGGTTGATATAACATTGTTTTGTATATAGTATTATAATTTTATATATTTTATGACTAATATTTGTTTGTCGGTAAATAATAAAATATTTCAGATTTTAATTTAGAATTTTACATATCATATGTAATTGATTAAACTTTCCGCCGATACTCAAATATTTTATATATGTAAAATATTTGAAACATTTTATCATATGAATGATATTTTCAACAGCAATATTGAAGTTTATAATATTTTTGTGGTTTTAATGTTGTAAAGTTTTTAATGCTATTTTGTTTTTATTTCTCCATTTTCGTTTAATTTCATCCGAAATATTCACATATTGATGTCTTTCATATTCTTCAGGAGAATTATAAAATAATGTTATGACATTTTTCGCGTCATGAATGGTTGTCATTCTTACTTTAAAATAAAGGTCTTCATTATTACTTCCGACACGCTCATTATAACGCATTCCAGTAATAGCATCACGAATTTTATTTCCAGGTGTTAATGATGTACTATATAACTCTATTTTTACGGGTTCTTTTTCATTTTTTTCAAGCAAAACCATTTTCTTATACATATAATAATTCGGGTCTGATTTTTTATAATCTTCCAACAACTTTTTTTGTTTTTTTCGATTTAATGACATTTCACTGCTATTTTCACTTTCATTAAAATCTATCATAACAGAATTATTATAATCATCCATTTCTGAATAATCCATTTCTTCACAAGACATCACAAAAACCCTTTTTGTTATTGTTTTTATTTATATCAAATATATAAATAAAATCTTTATATTACTTTATTTTCATATTATAAATATAGAACTGTATGTTGCAAAACATTTTAAATTTAATAAAAAATAAAGGATTGGAAGAAAATATTGTTAATATTGAAAATTCAAAATCAGAAACATTTTCTTCAAATGAAGGTTCTCTAAATTTTGAAAATCAGGAAGAAATACACCAAAACGGATTTTTTTCTTTTTTAGAAAACAAATTGACATTTTTAAACAATGTTATTTTGTTTTTTTTTAATCCATTAATGAATATGACAAATAATACTTCGAGCAATATTCTCGAAAAAACGCCTTTTTTTAAAAAAACACAATTAATTATAATATTATTTCTTTTTTCTTATTTAGTTTATTATATCTTTGGTTTTTTTATTAATATCAAAAATAATTATTGTTCTTCTTCTTTTTGGTTATGGATTATTATGTTCTTAATCATTTATTTAACTCAACCTCTGTAATTTTTTAAATTTAATTAAAACCAAAAAATGGTGTTCTTTTATAATTAACGACATTTTGTTCGTTAAAATCATTTATTGCACATTTTTTATCTAAACCTTTTACATATAAACCTTCGCTCATAATAGAATATTCGGTTTCGGGTTTTGTTATTATTGGAATAGCATTATTATTTGATGTCATTGCGTTAATACATTTTGTTGATGCAATCTCATCTTTAGACTTTTTAGAAGATGTACAGTTTATAGCATCTTGAGTTAATTTTTGTATGTATGTTCCCTGGTCGTGTGATATTTTTCCGTCATCTGGTTTTACTACTGCATATGGTTGAGGTCTTCGTGCCCATCTGTATTTTGTCATCAACATTCCTTTATTTCCTAAAACCGATGACTTTGTATAATTATTATTTTCAGTGGATGAAACACTTGACATAACAACGGGTCCTTTAATATAAGTTCCATAAAACCCTCCGTGTCCATTTACTGGTGTTCTTGGTAGAGAACGTGAAATTAAATTTTGTCCTACATATCCTTGGTTTCTGTAATTTCCATTCAAAGAAAATCTGGGTTTATTTGTGCTCATTATTTGAATTGTTGCATTTGTTTTTTTTTTTAATGTTACAATTGACATTATTATTGTTTATGTATAATATGTTTTGATAAAACAATACGGATAGAATATAAAATACATTTTTTTGTATAAAAATACAAAAAAATAAAAATAATTTTTACAATTAGATGTGCTTAATTTGAAATTATTTTAATGATTGATTTTTAAACAAAAAATATTCAGTGTTTTATTATATTTATGGGTTTTTATTAAGACATAAATTAACTTTATATTTTAATTCTCTTATATAACCACCTTGGTCTTTTAACTTTTTTGCGTTATTTTTTAACTTTACGTCATATATAGGCATTGTTTTTAAAACACTTCGTTGTTTCATTAAATTACCAATATTATTTAAATTTATATTGTTCATAATATTTTGTTTTATTATATAATATGGAGGTTTTTTATTAATATTAAATATTTATTTAAAATTTATATAAAAAAAATATTAATATTAATTCACTATGGAATTTATAGACGAAAGTAAGTTAAAAAATATTGTTTATGAACCTTATCCTTTTCCTCATACAGTTATCGATAATTTTTTAAAAAATGATACATTAAATGATATTTTATCAAATATAAATAATTTAAAAGATGAAAATTCTGATTATGTGTCAGACCATTCGGCATTTCGATATGAATACAATAAATTTGCTTTTAGTTTAAATTATGGTGATTATCTAAAAAAGTTGTTTATAGAATTAAATAGTTCTGAATTTATAAAATATTTAGAAGATATTACTGGAATTAATGGAATAATCACAAACGATATAACATTACAAGGTGCAGGAGTACATAGAGTAAAAAGCGGAGGACATTTACAATTACATACAGATTTTAACACATACTACAGTAAAGTTTATGGTAAATTAGACAGAAGGATTAATTTACTAATTTATATGAACCCAGAATGGAAAGAAGAATATAATGGAATGTTGTGTCTATGTGATAAAGATAATAATAATACTTGTGTAAAAAAGATATCACCAATTTTAAACAGATGTGTTATATTTAATACTTCAAATAAGAGTATACACGGACATCCCGAAATATTAAAAACCCCTGAGAATATATACAGACAATCGATTGCTGTATATTATTATACAAAGAACTACAATCAATCTGTTGATTTTGAAGGAGACCCAGAGCACAGCACTATTTGGTATTCTAATATTTCAATGTAATTATTAATTGATTATTGTCATATATTTAATGATATTTTTTTCGATTTATGATACTCCGAAACCATCTTCAAATATTTTACAGTAAATAAAATATTTGAAATGTAAAAATAAAAACAAATAATAAATATTGTTCCTTTAAAATATAAAAAAGTTTCAAATAAATATAAAAAAACAAATATATTTAAAAGAACAAAAATCATAAATGTCTATTCCCGAAAATTTTGTCCCTATGATTATTGAATTTGTTGAAGATTTAACAAAAACCTTTCCAGAACATACAAACTTATTGAAAAAATGGACAACCTTCGATGAAAATCAAATGAATTTTTTATTTGAATATTGTTTGACTATTTATCCTGAAAGATTTTTTGATATTTTATATCAAAATGATGATATATTTAACGGAAAAAATGATGTGAATACTTATTTTCTTCCTGAAATTGATTTTAAAATATTTTATAATTGCGATGGAATATCAGAAAATACAAAAAAAACTATTTGGAAATATTTACAGTTAATACTTTTTACAATTATTGGGTCTGTAAAAGATAAAAATGATTTTGGGGAAACAATGAATATATTTGAAGGAATAAACGAAAATGAACTTCAAGAAAAAATGAAAGAAACATTTCTCGGTATGGAAGATTTTTTCAAAAATTTAAATGAAAATATGGCGGATATGGCAGATATGGGTATGGATGCAGATGACCCGATAAACGACGAAAATTCAGAAAAACACGACCTCCCTAATGAAAATAAAAAACAACAATTTTCGTTTGACAATAATATTCCTTCTATGGAACATATACAAGAACATTTAAAAGATTTATTTAATGGAAAAATAGGAAAACTTGCTAAAGAACTCGCAGAAGAAATATCAGAAGAGTTTACGAAAGATTTAAGTGAAGATGCTGCAAATATCAAAAGTTCAAAAGATGTCTTAGAAAAAATGATAAAAAATCCTAAAAAAATGATTGATTTGGTAAAAAAGGTAGGAGATAAAATTAAAAATAAAATGGACAGCGGAGAAATAACAAAAGAAGAAATGATGAAAGAAACGACGGATATCATTAAAAAAATGAAAGAAATGGGGGGAAACAAAGAGTTTAATGATATTATAAAGAATTTATCAAAAAGTATGGGTGGAAAAGTAGATATGAATTCTATCAATCGTATGACAAAACAATCATTAATGAAAGAAAAAATGCAAAATAAATTAAAAATGAAAAATTTATCAAAAACTGATTTTTCAATTGAAAAAAAAGATGGAGAAAATGAAAATAGTGAAACCTATATTTATAAAACAAATGACGAAACCCAAGAAAGAACTTCAATATATCAAAAACCCGTATTTACAGATGAACAACTTATAGCTGAATTTGAAAATACAAATATATCTTCATCAGACCCTTCTTCCACAAAAAAGAAGCAAAAAAAGAACAAAAAATAAAATATGATAAAAAATATATATATAATGTCGTTATTTAAATATATAAATATAACTGCGTTTATAATTAGTTTAGCTTTTGGTTTATTTGCTGTTTATATAACAATACCAGAAAACAGAAAAATAATTGTATATCCAAATCATGAAAATTATGATATCATACAATATCGTGATAAAACGAACACGTGTTTTTCTTTTAGAGAACAAAATGTCCAATGCCCTAAAAATGAAAAAGATATAAGTAAAGTTCCTATGCAATCTTAAAAGATATAGAAAACTTGTTTTTTTGGTTTCTTATATTCTCTATTCATATCATATAAAATACAGATGAATTTTAAAAGATTGTTTTCTACTGAATTAGGAAAAATATTCATTTCCATTCTTCTTGGTTTAGGTTTAGCAAGTTTATTCAGAAAAGTATGCAATGATAAAAATTGCATTATTTTTAATGGACCTGTTTTAAAAGATTTTGAAAATAAAATATACAAATATGATGAAAAGTGTTATAGGTATGAAACAAATCCTTCTCCTTGTAATCCAACCAAACAAATAATTGATGTATCTTCACAATCAATTGAAAACTCATAATTTTGCGTTTTATGATTTTTTTTATAATGAGTTCATACATTATATGTCTGAAAATACGACAAGAATTTCAGATTTACCTGAAAATATTACATTACAAATGAATACAAAAGGAGACAAATATAATTTTGAAGGAGGTGGAGGAGGTGGAGAAAATTTTTGGGGAAATGACCCAACATATAAACCAATGAACATTCATCCAAATCCTTACGGAAACACTATTGAAAACAACGTAATGCCTTTTCCACAAAAAGATAAAAATTCGCAAAATAATGTTTATCTTCCACAAGAACAACAAACGATCATTTCAGGAACACCAGTTGTAAAATTACCATCCAGAGATATACCCATGGATATGAGTAATTATCAGCAGGACGAGGAAATAAAGGCAAATTATATACCCCGTTCTAGTTTAAAAAATGATTATGTTGAAGAACATGAAGAAATAAATGAAAATAAAATAAAAAAACATGAAAAACAAAAAAAAAGAGCCAAATATTTAGATGATTTAATAAATGAAATACAAACTCCGTTATTGTTGTCTCTTTTATTTTTATTTTTTAATTTACCAATTTTTAACAATTATATGAATAAAAGAATGGGATTTTTAAATTTATTTAGTCAAGATGGAAATATAAATTTTAATGGAATTTTATTAAAGAGCACTATATTTGGTGTTTCTTTTTATATTATGAATAAAATAACGGATTGGATAGTAAATTTTTAACAATTTTTTATATAATTTGTGTAATTTTTACACTGACCAAAAAGAAAAAGAATGTATGTTAAATGATTTGCATAAAATAAAAAATATAAAACGATGTGATAAATTTCTACTTATTTTATTTTTTATTATATTAATATAATTAAAAATAATTATTAATAAAAACATAAATGGATACAAATATAATATTAAAATGAAAAAAGGATTTATCAAAAAAGAAAAAAAATATTGTCCATTTGTTTCAGTTTGTACTCCAACCTTTAATAGAAGACCATTTATTCCAATAATGTTCGAATGTTTTAATAATCAAACATATCCAAAAAACCGCATTGAATGGATTATAGTAGATGATGGAACTGATAAAATTAATGATTTAATAGATAAATCGGGAATTGAACAAATTAAATATATTTCCATTGAAAAAAAAATGAAATTAGGTGCTAAACGAAACTTAATGCATTCTCACGCGAAAGGTTCAATAATCGTATATATAGACGATGACGATTATTATCCTCCAGAAAGAATTTCACACGCAGTTGAACGATTAATGGAAAACCCAAATATATTATGTGCTGGAGCAAGTGAATTATATTTGTATTATAAACATATTAATAAAATGTTTCAATGTGGTCCTTATGGACCTAATCACGCAACTGCTGGAACATTTGCATTTAAAAAAGAACTGTTAAAAATAACGAAATACGAAGAAGATGCTTCATTAGCCGAAGAAAAATCATTTTTAAAAGATTATACAATCCCACTCGTACAACTTGACCCATTAAAAACCATTTTAGTTTTTTCTCATAGTCAAAACACATTTGATAAAAAAAAAATGTTAGACCGTATCCATCCTGATTTTTTCAAAGAAACGACTAAAAAAATAGAAGATTTTATAAAATATAAAAAAGAAGATAAAATTAAAAATTTTTTTTTATATGAAATAGATAATTTGCTTGATAATTATAAATTAGGAGACCCTCAAATGAAACCTGATGTATTAAATCAAATGAAAAAAATAGAAGAAGATAGAAATAAAATGGAAAAAGAATTTAACGATCAATCATCTATTATGATACAAACACCTGATGGAAAACAACATTCCATACAATTATCTGATGCATTAAATATAATTACACAACAACAACAATTTATAAAAAATTTGCAAAACAGAATTGAAGAAACTGAAAAACATTTAAATGATAATTATTTAAAAATGGCAAATTCTAAAGATACTTTGCAAAATGAAAATCAAACAAATACAAATCTCGATATTAAACCCGAAACCGAAAAAAAATGCGTTTCGTTTTCAGACCCAATTACAAAACCATCCATTAGTTGTCAAAAAAAAACAAATGAAGAAATGGAAAAAAAAATAACCGAAATGGAGAACATCATACGAGATAAAAAAAAAACAGAAATACAACTCAAAATAAAATGCGCGGAATTAGAAGAAAAAATCAGAGATTTAACTGAAACATCCCATAAAAATATTATTTTAAATAAAACGAATGAAAATCCGTCGATTAACACAATAAAAATCAAATGCAAATCAGAACCAGAAGTTTTCGTGAATATAAATTAGGGCGAAACCATTTTTTTCTTTATATGATAATAATTTATAGAAGTTGAAACCAATCCTATAATAAAAATAATAAATAAAGACATATTTATTAAATATACTTTTAAGTCAAATGTCTCTATATTGGAAAAATAATCAAAAATAGAATATATAAGCATAACAATTAGAACAATTTCAACAATATAGACGTAAATTATATTCACTATTAATTGAAAAAATTCAATTATTTTGTATAAAATACTATTACTATTACAACTTTTTATATTTTCAAATGAACTTTTGTGAATATATTCCCTTATTTTTTTTGTCGTTTCATTAATGGAAACATCTGAAAATAATGACATTCCAAAAAATGAATAAAATAAAACATATGCAGATAACAAAATTGCAGAAATAGAAACAAAATAAAACGAAAAAGCGATACGAATAATAAAACTAATTAATAACGAAAAAAACTGTTTAAATATAACAATCATTATGGTATGATAAACAAAATTAGATAAAAAAGATTTCAATATACCAATTGCAATAAAAGCATACAATATATTATAATAATTTCCGGTTTGTGTATTTTTAAAACTACCTACAGTTCTTAAAGTTGTCAAAATTAAAATAGAATTATAAAACAATTCAAAAAAAGAGTTGCCATAATTATGCAACAAATAAATTATAGATAAAAATAATATAATCCATATAAAATTACTTCTCAATAAAATTGTTGCTTTATCTGGCACAAATGTTAATATAAACCAATTTAATAGTTGTATTGGATATAATATAAATTCGAAAAAATAATTCAAATAATAATTTAAATTAGTTATTTTTTCTTTTGAAAAATCGAAAGTTTTTATATGTTCTCCATTTTCTTCATAAAATCCGAGAAAAAACCAATTGTATAATATATAAACGCTTATTAATATTGATATAAATATTTGTATTTTTGAAATAACAATTTTTTTTTCATTATCAGTGGATTTGTTTTTTGATAAAAAATCGCATAAATAAATACCAGTTTTTTTAATAAAATAATCAACATAATGAAACGGAACAATTATATATTCAAGAAAATTTGAGTTTATAAAACCCAATTTATTAGTTTTATCTTTACAAAATTGATCGCTTTTAATTTTATTTTGAAATTCTTTATTGATATTTTGTATGTTATCCAATTTGTTTAACAATTCTTTATCTGCAAAATCATTATTGGATGTCATTTTTTTTATAAAATCAGTCATATTTGCAAATTCTTCTGCGTGAGGAGTTTGTGAAATTTCTTGATTTATATTTAATTCAGTTTCTTTATTTTCGTATTCTGGATTATTTTCTTCGTTAATTTCGTATTTTTCATGCATTTCATAAATGTTTTCCAAAGGAGGTAATTTAGTTTTGTTTTCTCTAATATTAACCATTTTTTTTTTGATAATATTTTGTTCAATGAGATTTTCATTTTCTTGTAAACTATATGGTGTTAATGTATTAAAGTTTTCTTTGGTGTTTTTTTTCGTGTTTTTTTCTTTTATATTTTGGATATTTTCTATTTTTTTTATTTTTTTCCATTTTGTTTTTTCTTCGTTCTCATTCGTGTTTTGTTGATACATATTATATGTTATGATATAACATAATAGAATATAAAATTACGATTGCTTTATTCATAATATCCATTATATTATTATTAAATAATAATAATAATAATACAAATGAGTTGTTTATTATTATTTTACCTTGCATACAACATTCCACAATTTCCTCCAACAAAAGATAAAATATTATATCTTTCTTCGAATACTGTCAAATTATAATTATAATCATATAAAGTCCAATTTTGTTTATCAATTCCAATTGCATTTCCTGTACCATCACAAATAATATTATTTCTGTTATTTGATAATTCAGGAATATATGTTGTTAATTCTAATTCAACTGTTTTAAATTTACTCATATTTATTGCACCTGATGGTTGATATTCGAACGGGCTCGTATTTAAACAAAAATTATAACAATACAATCCATCTTTTGCAAAACCTTTGGTTCTCGTATATTTTTCAATATAACCGTATATTTCTCTTGCTAACATATTTTCACGATATTCTCCATTTAATAAAATTCCCATTGTTTGAAGTATATTTTTTTCGTTTTGAGAACTAAAATCACCCGTGTAATAAATCCCTGTATTTTCATTTGTATATGGATTTACATAAGGTCCTTGAGACAAATTTACTTCATATGGATATAAATCATTGTATTGTGAAAATTGAAAAGTATAAGAGCTCGGTAATATTTGAGGGGATTGTTGTATATTGTACGGAATTCTTCTATACGCCCAATTTGTATAATTACTCCATTCATTTCTTAAATTAACATCATTTCTTTGCAAATAAAACATCCAATTTGCGATCATTCCATTTGAAGTTAAATTTACTTTTTTAGAACCCGTTACATTTTCAAAATTATATGTGAAAACATCTTTTATTAAATAAATTTGTTCTTTTGCTGCAAAAAGTTGAGCTTCATCTTTTGATAAAAAGCAATATGTTGCCATTAAATGAATATCGGCATTCCAAGTATTTATTTGATTTTGATAAAAAAAAGGGTCCAAATATATGGAAGGTGGTGTTTGTAAAAAACGATACATTTGCATCTCTTGGCGATTAAAATCTGGTTGAATATATGGAAAATTATTACCTGTGTCAAATATATCTCTTATTTGAAATAATTCTTGTATTGGTCGTAAAGTAATAGTTATTTCAAGTTCATTATATTGTAGTGAAATTAATGGAAATGCACATCTCGTATCTAATGTAAACCAAGTGTTTATAGGAATACATAATGCCCTTCCTCTGATAGACGGTTCTGCCCCCGAAGTATTTTCTGTAAAAAAAGCAGATGGATAACAATTGGAACGGTTATTTGTGCTTTCTGGTTCATACAATTCAGGAATATTTCCAGTCATCTCGTTAAATAATTTCTTTTTTTCAGAATCAAAATCTCGTTCTACCATTGCGGCTAAATATTCTCCCGTATATTTTTGAAGTGTCATTGTTCCACAAGTTATGACAACTTCCCGTATAATGTGCGTTCCTAAATCACGTATCCATTTATATTCATAAGGTGCCCATTGTTGATTATTATGAGAACACGGTGGATATATTGGACTCCATATATCTGGCAAATTAATAATTAAATATGTATCCATTAATAATTCTGCGTATCTTTTTACTTTAAATTTAAATGTAGAAACAGTTGTTGTTCTTAAATCACGGCTTCCTTCATAATCCAATCGAAATTTTTGTAATCCAAAATTTGTATATTTTGAATATGTAACATTAAAAAATGTTTTTGTTGGAGTTCCTGTTAATATAACATTATTATTTCCTTCTGAAATGATATTTAATAAACCACCAGGCATTCAATGTGTTTTGATATATGTTATAAGAATATTTTATATGTTATTATGAAAACAAAATATATTTTTGATTTTAATATGTATAATTTATATAAAAAAATAAAATATGCATATTTTTAAAAAGATATTTATATTGATAATAGCAGTCGTATCTACCATTCTTCTTTTTTTTCTTTTAAAAAAAAGACAAGAAATAATAAAAATGATGAATAAAACGGATGAACCAATGGAACCGATGAAAAAAATAAAAGAAAATTTTTTAGGGATTTGGGGAACATCTGCAAAAAAAGAAATTGATAATATACGTAATACTGAAATTCAACCAGGAATTTCGAATTATTCTTTAAAAAACAATTTTCCATTAAAAGAATTTTTTATTAAATCCTCTTATAATTCAGCAACTTCTGGAAAAAATGTTAGCAAAGATATGATACATTATGTTTTATCAAGAGGTTGTCGTTTTTTGGATTTTGCAATATATTCATTAGAAGGAGAACCATTCGTCTCATTAGATGATACTATAGATTTAAAAAATTTAAAAGAAAAAGAAAATGCTATTTCTTTGTCTTCTGTTTTAGAAACAATAACACAAAATGCATTTATGCATCCTTCACCTAACCCAAATGACCCACTTTTTATTCAACTGACTATGAAAACAAACGACACAAATATTTATGAAAAAATAGCAAATTCAATTATTGCTAATTTTAATTCACGATTGTATAATGAAAAAATAAATGAAACAACCTTATTAAATAATTTATTAGGAAAAATAGTAATCGTTTTTAATAAAATGCATTTGCAAGAAAAAGATAATTATAAAAATACAAAGTTATATGAATTTATAAATATGGAAACTGGAGGAAATACTGTTCGCATATATAAATATAACAAAATTATTAAAAAATACACTACACCTCCAAATATAAATGACGATAAAACCACTGATATTTTATCTTTAAATATTGTTGTTCCTGAAAACAATATTGACTTATTTGGATATGACAGTAATTTTTCATTTAAAAATATTGTTATCGAACACGGAATACAAATAACTCCGTTTAAATTTTATGTGAAAGACCATAATTTGATAGAATATGAAAAAGTATTCAAGGATAATAAAACGGCATTTATTCCAATTTCACAATTTATTGAATATACAAATGTTAATAAATGATAAAAAAGAAAATATAATAATTATATATAATGGAAGAGAATAAAGAAATATCACAGCGTCCAGAACAAAATATGGAAATGTCAGACAAATACAACGAACCAAATGACCCAACATTTGAAGATTGTGAATTAGCCATTTTACGACACGCCGTTGAAGAAAATAAAATAATACAAGCAAAAAAATTAGTAAATGATGAAAATGTGAAAAAAATGATACAAATTTTAGAAAAATTTTTAATCGAAACAAAAAATATTTGTTATGGAGGAACTGCAATAAATAATATTTTACCTAAAGAAGTGCAATTTTATGACAAAAATTTAGAAATACCTGATTATGATTTTTATTCTCCAATTGCAATGGAACACGCAATACAATTAGCAGATATTTATTATGAAAATGGATATAAAAATGTAGAAGCAAAAGCGGGCGTACATCACGGAACATTTAAAGTTTTTGTAAATAATATTGGAATAGCGGATATAACAGAATTAAATGAAAATATTTACAAAGAAATGTCAAAAGAAACAATTGTTATAGATGGAATATCCTATGCACCTCCTAATTTTTTAAGAATGGCTATGTACTTGGAATTATCGAGACCCGAAGGTGATGTGTCTAGATGGGAAAAAGTATACAAACGACTTTCATTATTAAACAAATATTATCCGACAATACATAATACTGAATGTAAAGCTGTTGATTTTGAGAGTTCTCTACATCCAAATATGAATAATTATGAAAAAATATATTATATTATTCGAGATGAATTTATTAAACAGGGTGTAATATTTTTTGGAGGATATGCAGATGTGTTATATTCTAAATATATGAGTAATAAAGCGAGTGAATTAATAAATAAAATTCCCGATTTTGATGTTTTAACAGAAGACCCCGAAAACAGTTCAAATTTATTGATTCAAACTCTCACCGAAAATGGATTTTCAAATATCGAAAAAATAAAAAATAAATCTATTGGAGAACTTATTCCTGAACATATTGAAATATTGGTAAATGGAGAAGTTTTTGCATATATTTATGAACCAATTGCTTGTCATAATTACAATATCGTCAATATTGATAAAAAAGAAGTTAAAATTGCAACAATTGATACAATGTTGAGTTTCTATTTGGCATTTTACTATTCAGGAGAACCGTATTATAATAAAAACAGAATATTATGTATGTCTCAATTTTTGTTTGAAATACAAGAAACAAATAAAACACAAAATAAAGGTATTTTAAAAAGATTTAATATAGAATGTGTCGGAAAACAACCGACCCTTGAAAGTATAAGAGAGGAAAAAAGCAAAAAATATGAAGAATTAAAAAATAAAAGAAATACTAAAGAGTATGAATATTGGTTTTTAAAATATAATCCTGCAGAAAAAGAAATTAAAAATTTAAAAATGCAAAGAAAACTAAAATTACAAGAATTATCAAACCCTGTAATAAAAACAGTTGGAGGAAAAAACAAAACGAAAAAGAAAAATTATATAAAAAAAGAAAAAAAATCCAATAAAATTAAAACTAAAAAAAATCAAATATAATCACATTTTGTAATTTTTATAACATCATTTTTTAATAATATTTGGAATGGTTTTCCACAACCATATATCATTTTGTTTTGAAATAAATAATCACATTGAGTTTTTGGGGCGTGAGGTTCTAATTGGTTTCCTGAAGTTATGTATTGACCGTGACGAAAAATTCCGCAATTTATCTTTTCTATTATAATTATTTCATTACAATTTGGACAACAAACTAAAAAATCGTTGTTCTGTTCATTTTCAATGTTATTCATTTTAATATATAAATTATGCATAAATTATTCTTTATTTTTACTCAATGATATAGGCGGAATATTAATTTCGATTGAAATAGAATTACGTGTTGTATCATCAAATTTCATTTGATTTATTTTTTCAAAATCAGACTCTATATATTTTTCAATTAAAATTGCTTGTTCTTTAGTAAGTTCTTGTTTTTGTATTTCAATAATATTCATACCTAAATTTTCTTTTAAAATATTATTCAACCCTTCATATATTGTATGAACATATCCTCTTATAATATTACGGACATATAAATTATATTGTGGTTTTTCTTTTATTTTACTAAGAATTGTGGTCAACAATTGATTAGGATCAATTGTTGGATTTAATAGAACTAATTCTGCAAAAAATGCACTCCACATAATACAAAATCCGCTTCTTTCTTTAATACGAACCGTTGTATTTGTGTCATATGTTTCCTCTAACAATTAAAACCCCATTAATGGATATTTTCATTTTCATGCATAATTCGTGTTTATAATATAATATGCTAACAAATTATTTCATAATCATTGTCATTTACAATTGTTATTTCTTCTTCTATATTTTGTAAATCATTTTTTTTGATATTTTTATCTAAATAACGATAAACTCTTTTAATATCTAATTTATTTACATCATAGCTTTCAAATTTTTTTTCTATTTCATTCATTATTTCTTGATTTTCTGTAAAATTTTTGCCCAAATAAAATTGCAATTCTCGAAAAAAACTTATTAAATCTTTTTTATCCATATTTAAATCTTGACAAAGATTATTTATAAAAATCATATTGTTATATTCCGTTGAATATTTTGTTAAAACTTTCGTAAAGCGGATTTCTTCTTCTTTTTCTGTTTCTTCTTCTTGATTTTTGTCTGTTTCAATTATTTTATTGTGAGATTGTTCTTGTTTTTCTAAAATATTTTTTTTTGTTTTTTTATTTTTTGTTATTTTTATATTTTTTGGAGTTTTTTTATTTTTTTTTTCGAAATTATCTTTATTATTTTTTTTTAAAAAATTACAGGGTTCAATATCATCAAATTTATCGTGATATAACATATTAGTATGAAAAGTTTTTATTAAAGAACTCATTTCATTAAAATTCCATATTTGATTTTGAAAAGTAATTCTATCAATATAATCTGCATAACAAATATTATTTAAAACTGTCAAATAAAAAGGAAGGGAAATTTGAATTTCGTGTTTTTCCAAAAAATCGACAATATTTTCGTGCCAAAGTAATCCAACAATTGTTCTGTCTGTTTCATTCATATAAAAATTATTTTTATCAATCGATACTTTGTTATTTAATAAATATTTTGTTACATTTTTTGCATTTTCATTAAATGCTTTTTTATGGAATAGTTTTTCAATTATGTTTTCATTTATTAAATTTGGGTCTTTTTTATATAATTTTATAATAAATTCCATTTTTCGCAAATCTCCTTGAATATAATTAAACACGTAATCGTCTAAATTCACATCAAATCCACATTCTGTTTTTATAATTTTATGTATTTGTTCTTTTGTAGGTGTTTTTAATTCGAAAATATTACAAACTTTCATTAGTTCCTTTACTTTTTTATCTGTTCCATTATTTCCAATACAAATAATAGGGTTTAACGTCCAATTTTCCATTTTTTGCCTTTTTGTTTTTTTATGTCGTATCAGTTTAATTAAATAATTTATTCCTCCTTTATCACCTCCATTCATTCCATCAATTTCATCCATTAATATTGCAATTTTTTTTGTTTTTCCTTTCATTAAATGTAAAACATTTCGGTTCGACATATTGTCGCTGGTTATTGTGTCCATTAAACTTTTATTTCTCACATCACCTGCATCATAATTAACAATATCATAATCCAAATCTTCCAATAAATTTGTTATGAATTTTGTTTTTCCGCATCCGACAGAACCTTGTATGTATATTCCCTTTTTAAAATTTATATTATGACTATTTTCTTCATATGAATTTAATATTTTTTTTATTTCTTCGTATATTGGTTCTCTTTGAAGAATATTATTAAAATTTTTCATAAAAAATAAACTACTATTATGCAAATATTGTTTTTATTTTATTTCTTACGCATTTATAAAATAAAAACAATAAAAAACGATAATTTATCTTCCAAATTTACTGAAATCTGCAGTTATTGGAATGTAATTAGATGAAGGTTTATCGGAAAGTGTACCATTATATGTGTAAGGATTTTGTGGTCCTATTGCATAACTTCCACTTATATTTTGATTTTGTTGTTGTTGTTGTTGTGGTTGAGCAACTGTTGCATTTGAAGTTTGATTTGTTCCAGGACTTGTTTGTGTAGAATTAATTGAATTCATGGAAAATAGTCCTCCTATACTTCCAACTGCATTTTTTGCTATTCCAACTGTTCCACCGACTGTGTCTTCCGCTAATCCAACAGTTCCACTAACCGCATTTTTTGCAAGTCCTACCGTACCTCCTACCGTATCTTTTGCAAGTCCTACTGTACCTCCTACCGTATCTTTAACTAATCCTACTGCACCTCCGACTGTGTCTTTGGCTAATCCTACTGCACCTCCAACTGTGTCTTTGGCTAATCCTACTGCATTGCTTCCTGCACGTGATAAAAAATCGGAAAAACTTCCATTTCCATCATAAACCATTGATCCACCTTGAGGATTTAATGTTCCCGACCCTCCAATACCTCCACAATTCGTACAACCAGCACCTGTATTACAAGAAGGGCACGCTGGGCAAACCGGTGGAACAATTTGAGTTTTTAAAATGTAATCTTGTGATAAAGGAACATTTTTTCCTCCTACGGTATTCCAATACCAATACCATTTATAATACTCAGATTTATCGTCGTTTCCAACTGGTATATCGTCGGTTTTCTTTGCAGATTGTGAATAAGATTGTATTCCACTGCCGGTTTCAACTCCATTTTCTCCAAATCTCGCTAAATTAAATATTTTATAATATCCATTTGAATTTTTTTGAATAACAACAACTAATGTTTTCTTTCCGTTTGGCATAAATAATACAAGTGAATTACCAATAGTATCTGTTATCGGATAAGAATTAAATGAAACATCAATAACTGAAGTATTTTTTTGAGAATTTTGTTGTTGTGTATTTTGAAGATTGCCATTTCTATCATATACATCATACACTCCATCTGATTTTTGAAGATACAAATATCCATTGTTAAAATTAAATTTAATGCTATGACTTAATTGATATAATTGCATATTAAGCAAATTATCGGTAATAATTTTATTGTTATTTGCATCATAGTCTAAAACAGTTGGCTCATTTATGTTTATAGAAGTATTTTGTGTAAAAGAAACTGATAACGGATTTTTAGATGTAGAAAATAAATATGAATTTATGTTATTATTTGTTTTCGTATCAATTATATGCATATACGTATCTGTTCCCCAAGGAATGTAAAATAATTGATTATTAGATGAATTGGGTTGTATTGGAATAGAGGAATGAATGTCCCAAGATACAAAAGAATTGGAAACATTTTGGATATTACTTTCATTAATATTAGCACTTATATCTGTATATACATTTGTCATTCCATCACGTGTAACAACATTTATAATTTTAATAGTTGAACCCGATAAATCTTCTACTGGAGAAGACACAGCAGTTTCTAAAGGTTCGCCTAATATTTCAATTATATTACCATTTTTTGTATCATAAAATTTATCATCGTATAATTTAATAATTGGATTGCTATAATTTGGTATGACAACACTGTCTAAATATTTGTGGTTTCCATAAAATCCAATGAAACTTTCATAATTATTATTTTTATTTGTTAAGTCGATTTTTTTTCCTAAAATAACAGAAAGTATTAAAACAAACAACAATATTAAAAAAATATAAAACATATTAAGTTTAAATTCGAACATATGTTATGATATACTTTATACAACGAAAATTATAAACGAAAAATATATGAAAACAAAATTACAAAAGATTTTGAGAATATAAAAATGGAAAACGATGAAGAAACAAATTTACCTACTAAAACGTTCAAAAAAAGAAAAACAACGGTTTGTCTTAAATCATTTTATGATTATGAAAATAATTTTGAAATAGGGGTGGATGAATGTGCAAGAGGTCCTTTATTTGGAAGGTTGTATGTTAGTGCAACAGTTCTTCCAAAAGACAATTCTTTTCATCACGAATGGATGAAGGATAGTAAAAAAATTCATTCTATGAAAAAAATGAGAGAACTATCTGAATATATAAAGCAAAATTCTATAGCTTGGTATATCCATTATATTGAAGCAAAAGAAATTGATGAAATTAATATTCGTCAATCTGTTCTAAAAGCAATGAAAGAATGTATTCGAAAAGTATTAGAACAATTAAATACTGATTTAGATAAATGTTTATTAGTTATTGATGGCAATGATTTTACTCCATATTTGCATTTTAATGAAAAAACAAATGAAATTAAACCTATCAAACATTATACAGTTGAAAAAGGAGACAATACATATTCATTTATTGCTTCTGCTTCTATATTAGCAAAAAATGCACACGATGAATATATATTGGATTTATGCGAAAAATATCCAGAATTAAAAAACAAATATTATCTTCACGAAAATGTCGGATATGGAACAAAAAAACACATAGAAGGAATAAAACAATATGGTATAACACAGTGGCACCGCAAAAGTTTCGGAATTTGCAAAAAATCCGTTTTATCTATAATAAAAGAAAAAGAAAATGCTCAGAATTATGAAAATAAAAACGAAAATTAAATATTAATGAAGTTTAATTGTAAAAACATTTCTTCAATTTTTTTAATTGTTATTGACATATAATTTGTTTGGTTGTCCATAGTTGAATATCCAATCAATAAATTTTCACCTAATTTAACAAATCCCAAACAATATTCAACGGGTTCATTTTTTAAAAATTTAAAATAAGGAGTAAACCTTTTTATTTCTAATGTTTTTTTATCAATTGTAATAAATATATGGTAATAATATCTTCTATCTTCATAAGATACTGTATGACATATAAACCATATTTCATCCCCAACAACAATCCCATTTGTAGAACATCTTACATATTTAAAAAATAGAGGTGTCTTTATTGCCTCATCAATAAAAAAATTATATTCCATATTTTTGTAATAATCGAGAGGGTCTGTTATAATTTCAATTGTATTTTTTTTTTCTGTAATTGTTCCAATTTTTAAAGGATGCCAACTATATATACATCTCATAATTTGATTATTATCTTCAAATAAAGCCCAATTTTTTTCTATATTTAAATTATCATAACTTTTTAATAAAAATGAATTTGTTGTTTGGTTTGTTTTAAAATCAATTTCGCCGTGTTCAATTGTCATATTGTTATAAGTTAATCCACGGTTCGCATTAAAATATAGTCGATTTTTATAAGAAAACAATTTCATATCTTCTAATCCAATATAATAATTATCTAAAAAAGCATTATGTTTTAAAATGAATTCAGTTTTTTTTTCCCATTTTTCTTTTGTTATATCATAAGTAGATATAACATTTATAGTTTCAATATTTTCTTTGCAAATATATTTGCCATTTTTATCGATTGCATAATTAACGTGTCGAACGTTTAATATTAATTGACCATTATTTAAAACAAGCGACGGGGTACTCGAAACAAAAAAATCATTATTTACTAATTCAACACATTTTTTAGATAATATTTTTATATTTTCAGACAAATCATCATTTTTACTGTCTGTCAGTATAGGAACATAAAATTTATAATTATTTAATAGATTTTTATGCAAAATTTCATCTAAAAACGGATAGACAAATAATTTCATAAAACAATTAATCATTGTATCATTATTAACCTGATTATAATAACCGATTATTGATAATTCATAATCTAATTTGTAATTGTATATGTCTTTTTCTAAAAATAAAAAATCTAATTTTTGATTTTTTTTCATTTGTTCATTAGCTATTTTATAAAAACTATAAGCAATTATATTGTTTCCAGTATTTCTGTAATGGTTTATAATTTTATATAAATTTTCTATTCTATTTGGAAAAACATCAAACGCTTTTAACCAATTATAAATTGATTTTTCCGGTTCTCCTTTTTCCATATAACAATTTCCAATAGAATAATAACTAAACCATATTTCTTCAACCCACCCGCCTATTTTAATTCTTTTTTTATAAAATTCAATTGCTTTATCGGTCTCCCCCAAATCACGATAACTATTTGCGAGATAAAATGTATAACGGTCGTTATCAGGATTTTCTTCCAATCCTTTTGTTAATAATTGAACATCTCTCATAAATTTATTTGTTTTAGACCCCCCATCTCCAATATCAATTATAAAAATATCCTTAGCGTCAAATATACCACATTTCGTATTTTCAGGAAACACAACATATTCATGAGTAACACCCCAATATTTAAATCCTGATTTATTTTTTACAATTCTTACGTTTTTATAATAAAAAGAATGGCTTCCCTGAAAAATATAATGAATATCATTTTTTTTTAATTGTTCTTGAAATATTAATTTATCGAAATTTTCATTCAAATTTAACGTCATATCTGCATCCATTAATAATACATAATCAGCATCTGTATTATTACAAGCATCTAATGCAAATGTTCTATTATATCCAAAATTTTGAAATGGTTCTGAAATGATTTTTCCGTTTATATTATTTTCATCGAAAAATCCTTTGATGATTTCAATAGTATCATCTGTGCTTCCAGTATCACATATGCAATATGTATCTATTATTGGTAAAACTGATTGTAGCATCCTTCTCATAACTTTGCTTTCATTTTTTACAATCATATTTAAACATAATTTAATAGAAGTCATTTTTCAACTATTATAATATTTATAATAGTTTTTATATTTTTTTATATAATATTTTGTTGTCCATTTTTACACCTTTAACGTATAAAAATATTTTTGTAAAAAATTTAATGATAATAAAATATGGAATGTTAGAGGTGTAAAATAATATATAACGATACATAAATAAAAATGCAATATAACATAATTTGATTTATAATTTTGTTTTATAATTATATAATGTCTTTTACACGATTTCATGATGATGTGCCTAGAATAATGAAACAATTACAGCAAAGTGTCGACGTAGGAAGATATCAATTAAATACGCCTGGAAATGGATTGAATGTTCCATTTATTGAAGATCCACATATAAGATTACAATATTGGGGAGCAAATTTAATGAAAAATACAACAGATTTAGAAAGTGATTTGAGATGTATTACAAAAAAATTAAATCATTATGACAACGTCCATTATAAAAAATTTAAAGAACCACAACAAAATATAAATGATTATCCAACTATTTCCGAAATAGTTGATGAGAGTCGAACAACTCATCCTGCGTGGATTTATAGAGATTTAGAACAAAACCATTGGAATAAACATTTAATGAATTCTCATTATATTCATGAAATTCCTTTTTCAAATAATATGAACACACGAATTTTGGAAAAAGACAATTATATTAGAAATATGTAATTTTATTTTTGGGTTATGTTGTAAAACAATAAACGATATATTATATATTTATTATATAATATATAATAATGGAAACTGTGATACCTTTAATCGCAATTGGTGGATTGTATATTATTTCAAATCAAAATAAAAAACAAACTCAAATACACGAAGAAAATTTCACTAATAGAACAAATGTTTTACCGAATACCGATATACCAAATGTAAATTATCCATCCGAATATCCTCCTTTTACAAATGAAAATAGCAAAACATCCAATTTATCAACTGTAAATAAATATGATACACAACACGTTTATACCGATAAATATTTCAATGCAGAAAAAAATATAGAAAAAACAAATTTATATTCACCATTAAATGAAGATGCTGTTTATGGTAATGAAAAAAAGTTTTATTCTTTAAATGGTGAAAAAGTGTCCCAAGATTATTTTCGTCATAATAATATGGTTCCCTATTTTGGAGGGCATATACGTTCTCGTAATGTTGATGAAAAAGTAAATGAACCTATACTTGATAATTACGCAGGTTCGGGTTCTCAATTATTTGCAAAAAGGGAACAAGCCCCTATGTTTTCTCCTGGTGAAAATTATCATTGGGCAAATGGAATGCCTAATTTTAATGATTTTTATAAATCAAGAGTAAATCCTAGTGCAAGAATGGCAAATGTAAAACCATTTGAAGAAGAAATTGTAGGACCTGGGTTAGGATTAGGATATACATCAAACGGATCTTGTGGATTTAATTCCGGAATGATGAATCGTGAAGCGTGGATGGAAAAAACAGTGGATGAACTTCGTGTTTCCACAAATCCAAAAGCGAGTGAAATGGTTTCTCTTGGACATGAAGGACCAGCAATGCATTATATAACCAATAGAGGATTTTTAGGGAATATGGAAAAAAATAGACCCGAAACCACATTTGAATTGGGACAAGACCGATTAATGACGACAGTTGGTCTTGAAAAAGCACCCACAGCAAGATCTTTACAAGTAGAACGGTTCGTTTCACGACCAGAAACAACCACTGAATATACAGGAGTAGCAGGAAACAATAAGTCCAGTATTTATGTTGATGGAGAATACAAAGAAAGTATGAAAAATCAGTATGGAGATGTTCCTATACAACCCGCTTTTGCTGCTGGGAAAGGTTATATTACAGAAAGTGATTATGGTATAAAATCAAAAAATGCTTATCCTAATAATAGAAGCACTAATTATCAAGACAAATATTTTGGTCCAATGGGAGGTGTAATAGGTGCAGTCGTAGCACCCCTATTAGATGCTTTACGACCATCTAGAAAAGAAAATACAATCGGAACATTGAGACCTTATCAAAATGCAAAATCGTGTGTAAATTCATCTTATATGTTTAATCCAAACGATAAACCGTTGCCTACTATTCGTGAAATGACTGAAAAATCGAAATTTCATTTAAATACAAATCCACAACAAAGAGGAGCATATACAGTAACAGATATTCAACCCGCATATACAAACCGTCAGGATACAAATAATTTTTATTATGTTGGTAATTCAAGTGCAAAAGAAGGGGGTCGTGATATGAGAAGTTATGAGGCTGAATATAATCAAAGAAACAATGATATAAAATCATCTACGATAGACGGCAGATTAGTTCAAGGAAATATGAATTTATATAATGGAAATATTAATATGATTTCAAAACCTAAAGACAATATTTTAATAAACAATCGTCCATTGGCACCAGAAGGCGTAAAAAAATCTCCATCAATATATAATACTGGAAAATTAAGTGGTTCTCAAGAATTATATCAAAATATTCAATTGGATAGAACACAACCTGAAATATTAAATGCATTGAACAGCAATCCGTATGTCATTCCATACAGAGGAAAATAACTGCGATTTGTGGTTTTTATTCATCATAACAAAATAATTTGCACATATTTATTGCTTCAATATTAGTTGTCAAGGGAGTGAATAATTTTTTAATTAATTCGTCATCACGAAAACGGACTGTATATTCTTGTTGATAATTATTTCTTCCAATTCTTCCTAAAGATTGTATGATCTTTTGTTGTGTCATATTTGACAAATCTTTTGCAATAAATCCGTGACAGAAAGAATAATTGGTTCCGTAAATATAATCAGAAGATGCGATAATAATATACAATTTTTGTTCGTATGCCAATCGTTTCATTATTTCTGCATATTTTACATCTATTTGTGAAGATGTGGAAAACACACCAATTCCTAAAAGTAATAATATTTTCATAGAATTTTCAACTTCTAATTCCATAATTTGTTTTACGGTTTCGCTGTCTATGTTTGGTTGAAATGCGTTTTTTACATAATCATTTATCCAATAATTTTGATGTTGTGTAGTATTCGGAACATAAACTGGATTTAAATGAACCATTTCTATATGTTGTTTAAAAACATCTATTTGTTCCAAATATTTTCTTATTTCTGGGTTCATTTGTTCTGTTCTACTATCTTTTCTTTTTAATGTATCTCCCGCTTCTTTTTTTCCTTTTTTATCTTCAATTAATTGTTGAAGTTTGTTTATTTTTACAGATAATTCATCATTATTTTTTATTTTTTCAAATAATTGATTTAATATTGTTTCTGGAATGTTTGAATGGTGAATATAAAATTTTCCTATTTTATGAACATCGTCGGTTAAAAACACAGTCGGACCATCGGTTAATGTATGTGCGTCTTTTGTCGTTAGGAGAACGCCTTTTAAATGTGCATTTTTTTCATTTTCTACAAATGTATTTACGCTATTTATTTTTACCAATGGTTTATCACCATTGGATTGAGAATTGAGAATAAAATCACTGGTTGTTCTTTTAAATTCATTTTTACGATTTTCGGTAATGAATTTAGGTTCTTGTAATAATAAGAAATGTTTATAAATAGAGAACCATTTTGTATCGTCCATTTTTTTTAATGAAAATAAATAATATAATTTCAAACTTTCCATTGTGATATCTGCAATTTTTGTAAAATAATTTTCAATTGAATAATCTGGTGAAATTAATTTATTTTCATTTATGTATGTTATAAATTTAATAACTTCAACTAAATCAAAATACCTCAAAAGAGATTTGTTTTCTTCGCAATGATTAACGCAAGAAATTAAGTTATCATAATCTTCAAATAATAAATGCGGTAAAACTGATTTACCATCTTTATTTAAAATAGAAATAGATTTTTTAAAATCAAAACTCGTTATTGTATGTATTTCAGCGTTGTTGAATTTTAAACGAAATTCAGTTAATACATCTTGAATTTCATTTTCTTTCGGAAGAGTAGCACAAGACAAAATGAGTTTTGATATCATATTATTTTTCCAATTTTTCTTAATAATTTCGTGTAGAACGTGAGTTTCATAATCCATTGTAATTGTTGGTTCATCCCAGAAAGTGATAATGTCTTTTTCCATATTAAATGCTAACATATAATGCATTGCTGTAATATAGGATTGAGCATCACATATAATTAATTCTACTTTTGTTCCATCGCTGTTGTCCACTTTTCCAATCCCCCCACTTTTTTTATTTTTTTCATAATTTGAAGCTGCAAAATAATGAAGGCGAATATCTGAAGCAGTTTCACAACCAAAAGCAAATGCTATTTTTTTCCCCATTGAAATCGCGGATTTTGCTAATCCTAATCCGATGTGTCTGGAAGCACATAAAAATATAACACGATATCGTTCTGTTAATCCGATTGGACTTAATGTTTTGCCTGTTCCGGTTGGAGTTATATATAAAATTAATTTAGGTATTTCCTTGTCTTGTTTGCATACGGTAAATAATTCTTTTTGATGATTGTATAATTTTAAATCTGCATATTTTAATAAATGAGGGTTTTTTTCAATAAATTCATAAGATTTTTTGACAACTTCTGTTATGGTTAAATGATTATTACCATATTCAATTATTTTTTCTGCGAATTGAATGCAATATATATTCACGTTTGTTATTTTATTTTTTTTAATGTGTATTAAAGTATATAAATGAAAAGCATATTCACTTGTTTTTTCGTAAAATGATTTCATAATTTTTTTACATAAATCAATCAATAAATATTCAAAAATAACATTTTTTTTCATATCAATATTTTTATCCAATTGTTTTATTCTTATCATATCGCATTTTTTGGGAGATTTTATGTTTTTGATATCAATTGAAAAATGTATTTTATTTTCGCAATAAACCTGAATAATTTTTTGAATTTCATTTTCAAAATATTGTTTATATAAATAATATTCGTTGTCGGTTGAGTATTCTAATTTCAATAATTGAAATAAAGAATAGTTCATATTATCTGTTATATTTACATCGTGAAATCCATTTTTAATAATTTTTAAAACATTCATTTCTTCTTCTGAAACCGGTATTTCCGCATTTGTCCATTCACTTTTGGAAAGTTTGGTTTGATTGAAATTCATATTTGGAATAATTTAATTTATTACAATAATAGTGTGATTTATTTTATAATGTATTTTTGTTTTTATATTTCAATTTTTTGATATATAAAAATTCATATGAAAGATAATTTGATTTTTTCCATTGCAAAAATTAATTTAAAAATAAAAATATAAAATTTTATTTTCATCATAAATAAATGTTCTCTTTTTTTCACAAAGAAATTAAAACCGCAAGTTTTGAAGATATTAAATGGTGTATAGACAACAAAAATAAAAATACTTATTTAATAAATACATTAAAAAATAATGAACAAAACTGTTTAATTTGTAACACAGTTTCTTGTGTTGATGAAGAAACAATAATAAATGAAATGATAGAAAATCACAATCAAAATGAAACAATAATAATTGTTTATGGAAAAAATACAAACGATACAAGTGTTGAAAAAAAATACAATCAATTAAAAAAATTAGGATTTGAAAAAGTTTATATTTATAAAGGAGGAATGTTCGAATGGTTGCTTTTACAAGATATTTATGGTTTTGATGAATTTCAAACAAATACAACAATAATTGACATATTAAAATACAAACCCGATAATTCAATAATAAAATATTAAATTATTCGTTATTTTTTACTTTGTTTGTATGAAAAATCATTAAAATAAATTGTAATATTTTTTTGATAATTGTATTATTTAATTCTTCTGTAGCATCTATATCTAAAATATTACAAGACAACCTGAAATCACTTGTTTCTAACCATTCTTCGTGATATTTTTGACATTTTTTTAAATATTCTAATGATATATTATCTTCACCATTACGATTTCTTTGTTTTATTCTTTCTAAACATATTTCCGGTTTTGTATGAAGATAAATAATACCATTTAATTGACAACAATTCATCATTTCAAATATATTTAAATAAATTTTATAAAGAATATTTTCTATTTTTCCATCTTCATATAACATTTTGGCAAAAATCTCTTTATCACAATTTAATGATCTTTCACATACAATAATTTGAACATTCGGATTTTCTTTTATTGTTTGTTGCAACAAATGCAAACGAGATATATAAGCCATAATTTGAAATGAAAAAGAATATTTTTGCATATCTTTATAAAATTTTGACAACATCGTTTCATTTGTATCATCTTCTTTAATTTTTCCCCAAAAATCAACAGGTTCTTTCAAAAAAATGATATTTTTTTTATATATATATTCTTCAAATAATTCGGATTTTTCCATTTTTTCTAATAATGTAGTTTTTCCACATCCGATATTTGCTTCAATAGAAATAATTACTGGCATTTAATTAACCCTTTAACGTTTCAAATATTAACAATGTCAAATAATTTGTAATGTATAAATTATTTTATATCATTTATAGTAAAGTAATAAATTTTATTTTATAAACATTAAAAAATTACCTGATATCCGCGGGTAAAATTGTTAAAGGGTTAATATATAAATTAATATAAAGACAATGTATACTATGTATATAACTAAAAATGGTTTTATATAGTTGTGAAAAATGTGGTAAACAATTCAGTCAAAAAGGACATTACAATAAACATATCAACAAAAAACTACCCTGTGTTAATGAAATAAAACTTAAAGAAATTATAAGTGTAGTTGTTAATGAAAAGTTGAATGAAATTAATTATAAAAAAGAAAAAATTGATTTGTTTATTTCAGAAGATTTAGAAAATACTATAAATACAGAAATACCAACAATGACAACAAATCATAATTTAGGACAATATTTTACAACCCATACAGAACTCAAAGAAAAGGTATTTGAGTTTATATTAAATAGTCCTTGTAATATCTTGGAACCATCTATAGGGCAGGGTGATTTAATTACATTTATTGAAAATAAATTACCTGATATAACGTTTGATATGTATGAAATTGATACAAAAATTAAATTATTGGATAAAATACAAAAAGATAAGGTCGTTTATGGTGATTTTATGAAACAAACGATCACAAAAACATACAAAACAATAGTAGGAAATCCGCCTTATGTTAGAACTAAAAAAGGGAACTTATATATTGATTTTACTGAAAAATGTTATAATTTACTTGATGATAATGGTGAGTTAATATTTATTGTTCCTTCTGATTTTCTTAAATTAACAAGTGCTTCAAAATTATTGAATGTTATGATGACAAATGGAACATTTACTCATATATTTCATCCTCATAACGAAAAAATGTTTGAAAATGCATCTATTGATGTTATTGTCTTTAGATATTGTAAAAATAGTTTAATTGATAAACAGGTTTTATATAACGATAAATTACTATATATTACAAACAGCAATGGATTAATTACTTTTGGAGAAGAAGAAAACCATAATAGTGTATTGTTTCAAGACTATTTTGATATTTATGTTGGTCTCGTTAGTGGAAAAGAAGAAGTATATAAAAATGAAGAACTTGGTAATATTGAAGTGTTAAATGGCGAATATAAAATAGATAAATATATTTATATTGAAAATTACCCTTGTGAAAATGAGAAAATTAACACACATTTATTATACCATAAAAAAGAACTTATTGAAAGAAAAATACGAAAGTTCAATGAAAATAACTGGTTTGAGTGGGGAGCACCAAGAAATATTACTACCATAAATACAAATCTTGGTAAAGATTGTATTTATATTTATAATTTAACACGAAAACCGAATGTATCATTTTTAGGTAAGGTTAGTTATTTTGGTGGTGGATTGATAATGCTTAAACCAAAAAAAAAGTGCAACTTAAATAATATAGTATCATACATAAATAGTAACACATTCAAGGATAATTTTATATTTTCTGGAAGGTTTAAAATAGGACATAGACAAATATGTAATTCTTACATTCCAAATGAATATCTATAATTCTAATGTCCTTATATTTGACATAAATATTTCTTTCCAACTTGGTTTAGGTTTTTGTAAGCAATCTATAAATTGTTTTATTTTTTTATTTATATTTTCATATTTGAATGTCCTATTTTTATCCCAACAAACTTGGAATGGTAGATTATTTATATTTGGTGTTAATATTGTCAATCCTTTTACACTATTAATAATTATATCACTTGCATCCGTTTTATTTAACACTATGAAATAGTAGTCTTTTTTGTTATTATTGTTATATTCTTTTTTTTTTAATTTATTGAAAAGTATATCACTCATTTTACCATTTTCATAAGATTTATCCCTATGAATATCTAAAATTTCATTCGTGTAAGCATACACACACATCGCTAAATTGCCGGTATTATCGCTTGTTGTTGTAGTAGTTGTTTTTATATTGATTGGAACCCATCCATACAGATAATCAAATGCTAAAATATCATACCACATTCTAATTTTAGGTTTTTTTATTTTTTCACCAAACTTTTCGATAAGTAATTTAATTATTTCATCTTCATCAATACAACTATTTATTCTACCATCTTCATTTTGACTTGAAAACTGAAACGTTTGTAATTTTAGATATTTTTTAATTTTATACATAATTAAAGGTAATTGTTTTAATCTCAAAATGCATCCCCTAAACCATTTTTGTATTTTAATTATTTTAGTTTTATTGTTCGCTAATGATAAAAGTGATGTGGTTATTGCTTCTTTATGTAAATCCATTTTTCAATTATTCATATAGTAATTATAATACTTATTTGTTTAAGTATTGCATTTCAATTTTATGAAAAAAATAATTCAATAATATATGTACCTCGTCATAAGAGTGATGATTATAAATTAACTGCATTTCAATATTATTTAGTTAGAGACAAACACACGAGAACAATTTTGTAAAATATTTAAATACACCGAAAGAAAAATATGAAAATATATTCAATAGTGATCACTAAAGACCAGAAAAATATATTCCAAAAAAATAAAGAAAAATGACAAATGATTTTTATATGGGTAGGACTATATAAAAATCGGCGTTTGAAATTTAAAAAAGGTGTAAAAATTCAATTTTACAATTTAATTTTTTTATAATATTAAAAAAAGTTGTTTATTTTTAAATGATCAATATCGATAGAGACGTGCATTGGATTGTTATCATATTGCGATATCCAAAACCAATATTTTCCGTATCTTATATCAAATCCAATACAATATTCGATCCCTACCTGTTCAAAATAAAAAGGGTTGCTATATTTTATTGGTTTCATCGTTTTTTTATTTAAAACTACTAGCATATGAAAATATTTATTGAAACGTTTAAACCTCCTACTAAAATGCACTACCCCAATTAATTCATCATCTTTTTCAATAAAATGAGATGACCCCCTCACATCATTAAAAAGTTCGTGAGTTTTAGTTTCATTAAAAATGTGCAATATTTCTAATTTTTTTATTCCATCATCTGTTTCAATAATATGACCTATTTCTAATGGAGACCACTTGTATATAAACATTTCTTTTCCATCATTTACGATCGGTATCCAATTTTTTTCCAAAAAAGTTTCAGTAGGTGGTTCAATGATTTGCGAATTTTCATAACAATACTTTTCTATATTATATTCTCCGATTATCATTCTATTTCCAGTTGTATGATAATAATCAACAGTTGTTGCGATATATTTTACCTTATCACCAACCACATATAACCGTAAATCTTCTATTCCTCTTGAATATTGTTTGTGTTTTGGTATATTAATTGTTTCATTCATTTCTTCATAAATAACAGGTTTTCTTACATTACTGTTGTCATTTTTTTCCGTTTCTAATAATGAAAAAACGTTTTTATTCATAATAACCCCATGCATAGTATTTTCATAAAAATAATAATTCCAATCAGTAAATTGAAATACTTCATTATAATCATAATAATAATTCACATATCTAGTATTTAAAAGATGTTTTCCATTAAAATAAACATAAGAAGCTGAACTAGGTTTATATCCGACTATTCTGGGATAATTATAAAATATTTTATTGCAACCCAATTCATGAAGAGACTTTGCATAAAAATATTTAGGTATTTTAATAATTATATCTGTGTGGTCGCTATAATTCCATAAAGCATTCCACCCTGCGTGTTTTTCTAACCAAGCCCACATATTAACTTCCCATAATAATTTCTTTTCTTTTTTTAAAAATTCGGGAAAATATTTTTTATAAAGAGAATTAAACTCTATAATAGACTGGTTGTCTCCTATAAAAAATCCTCCACAAAAACGCCAATTCACATTATTTTTATAATATTCTTCATTATTTTCAGTTAATTCTCCCCAACAACCTTGAACAAGTAAGAAATTTTTTATAAAATTTTGTTGAGATAAAATGTATAATTCATTAATTGTTTTTTCATTATTTCTAAAAATATGAGAAATATTAAAATCAATCCAAGCAAAATGTGTAGTGAACCACGGATTTTTCATTATAGCATCCTCCATAAATTCTGTTTTTGAATTAATTAACATCATAAACTCGGAGTTATCTTTGTCTTCATTTCTAATATTTGGAAGAGTATATTCATATTTTGAACAAATATTACTTATAAATGTATCTTTAATTTCCATTACTTTCATTATTTTTAAATTTGAATATTCTTTTTCAATTTCCCTTATATATGGTTCAAATGTTGGACATACATATATACAAATATTTATTCCTGATTTTACTATTTCTTTAAAACGGTCAATTCTCCAGAGAGTTGATTTATGCGTAATTTCTCTGTTATATATATAAAAAAAACTTGTAACAAACGTAACCGGCATTATTTATAAAATAATAATTATTTTTATATAGTTTTTATTCTGTTTTGTCGTATCAGATGTAAAATATTGAATATCAAAAAATTGAAATCAAAAAATTGAATTTTAAAATTAATATAATCATAAATAAAAAATACAATATAAGTAAAAATTAAATGACAACTGATTGGCTTCTACGAGTTGGAGACGGAGAAAATTTTAAAAAATCATCAAAATATAGAATTTGGGGAATTTTATCCACCACATCAAATAATAAATATTTCTTAAAACAAGTTAAACCTGGAGATAGGTTATGGTTTGTTAAAAACAATTCAAACGGCAAAGTTATCGCTGTTGCTACATATCGTTCTCATAACACACGTGTATTTGGTCCATTAATTGATGTTTCTATGACTAATGAAGAACTTGGATGGAGAAAAGATGGTTCAACTTGGACGAATGATATGGAAATTCATTATTCAGACTTGTATGGATTAACCAAATGTGAACTTCTCACCCATATAAAAGGACCTAGTACAACGAGAAAATATGATGAAAAATGTGCATTAAATCTAGCAGTAGAATACAGTTATATTGTTAGATATAGTAAAATAATATTTGAATTATAATTTAATCCTTTAACATTCCAAATATTATTAATGTTAAATAATTTACTTTATGAATATAAAAAAGTATCCTGACCAATATTTTTACTAAAACTTTTTTGTTGATAATAATACAGCTTAAATTGGATATAATTTTTGTGTAAATATAATATAAAATTAATCACATCTTTTCCAAATTTTAAACATTTTTTTTGCGTAATTTTATTAAAAAAATTATTAAAAAAATAAAAAATTGATTTAAAATGATATTTTTTCAATATTTAAAATAATTGAATATCATCTGATATCTAACAAAATGACAACCAGCAATCTAGTATTAATCTTTGATACGGAAACGACCGGGTTATTATCAAAAAATGATGGAATTGAAGGACAACCTTTTATCATTCAATTTAGTTTTGTGATTTTTGATATGGAAACTTTTGAAATAAAAAAAAAATTCAACGAATATATAAAAATTGAACCATCCATTGAAATCAAACCGATCATCACTGAAATAACTGGAATAACAAGAGATATATGCGACAACAAAGGGATCCCTATTGAAAATGCAATTATGGAATTTTATGATGCCTATATATCTTGCAGATTTTTAGTTGCACATAATATTAGTTTTGACAAAAAAATGATATTGATTGAGTTAAAAAGAAATATTCATAAAATTTATCCGGTAAATCCAAATATTTTGTCATTGTTCAATGATGTTTTTAATTATATGAACGGGGTCGAAGAATACTGCACGATGAATTTTGGAAAAAATATATGCAATATTATGTTGGAAAAAAAAAATGTCCCTAAAGTTACAAATGTTTTTACAAATCAACCTATTACACAAAAAAATGTCAATACAGAAACCAAAACAAATCAATTTAAAAAAAATCCCAAGTTATCAGAACTGCACGAATTTTTATTTGGATTTTGTCCTTTAAATTTGCATGATTCTCTCGTTGACAGTATCGTATGTTTAAAATGTTTTCTTAAAATGCGTTTTAATTCTGATATCGTTCTTTAATTTTGTATGAATTTTACTTGTAAAATAAAAAATAAAAAATAAAAAAAAATAAAAAACAAGTGTTAAAAACACTTGTTTTTTTAACGCTCCCAGCAGGGATTGAACCTGCGACCTTTCGGTTAACAGCCGAACGCTCTACCGACTGAGCTATAGGAGCACACGGTGAAACTCTCATATGGATATTACACGCTTGATGGGGCTCGAACCCATGACCACACGGTTAAAAGCCGTGCGTTCTACCATCTGAACTACAAACGCATATTATATTTCACTTGTTTCACATTATATATATGTATGGTTTCTTTATATTGTTTTTTTAAACAATTAAAATATATTTTTACAAAAATAAAAAATACATATTTTCATTAAAGTTTTGTATTCAATTTTATTTTAGCTCAAATTTTTAAATTTCACTTATTTTATAAATTTGTTTTTATTATTTATACCATTGAAGATTTCACCAGCGGATATTAGGGTATTTTTAGTGTTTATAAAATAAAATTTATATTATCTCTCTAATAATGTAAAATTACCCTAAGAATTATTTAGTAATTATGTATAATACGGTTATTCATATATCAAAAATTATAAGAAAAACAATAAAAAATAATAAAATCATATAGTTCATAACTGCATTTTTTTCATTTTTCTTTTTGGTTGATGTAATATTTTTATATGAGATATGATTATTATATTGAAAATCATTTTTTCATTTTTACAAATGAAAAGATATGGTCATTTGTTTTGGTATTACGAAAAAATTTAATGAGTTTTTTATTAGATAATAAAAAAATTGAATTTAATAATATGATCAATAATAATAATAACATAACTTGTATTATTGAAAAAATGGACTTAATTAAATTATCAAAAACTGAACTTTTAACGAAGTGTGAAGAACTAGGAATTACTAGATGTAAATCTAAAAATAAAGGCGAATTAATTGATTTAATAAATGTTAAGACACAACCGAGAAAAAAAGCAGAATTAATTATAGAAGATGATGGTACAAAAAAAAATGATGAAAATATTAGTAAAATTGTTATAAACATATCAGAAGAAGATGACAAAACAAATAATATTATTATTACAAATAAACCAAATGTTATTAAACATTTAAAACCATTAATAAAATGGAGTGGTGGAAAAAGTGATGAAATTAAAATGTTTGAAAAATATTTTCCGAAACATTACTCTAAATATATTGAACCATTTGTAGGTGGTGGTTCAGTATACTTTTATTTAAACCCTATAAATGCTGTTATCAGTGATGTTCATACGGAATTAATTGATTTATATAAAAACATAGGAAATGGAAAAGGTCAAGAAATTTATGAATTTATGAAACAAAATCCTAATGATGAAAATACATATTATAAAGTTAGAGATGAAATGATAATAAATGATAGTTTAGATAGTGCAAAAAGATTTTATTATCAAAGAAAGACTTGTTTTAGAGGTATGTTAAGATATAATAAACACGGTAAATTTAATATACCTTTTGGTAAATATAAAACTATAAATTATAGTGAAATAACTAATAACGATTATGAAATATTATTAAGCAGAACAGAAATATTAAATAAAGATTTCGAATATTTATTTCAAAATTATAATGACGAAAGTAATTTTATGTTTTTAGACCCTCCATATGACAGTGAATTTACTGATTATGGATATTGTCAATTTGGAAAAGAAGAACAAAAAAAATTAGCATTACTTTTTAAAAATACAAAAATTAAATGTTTAATGGTAATTGGAAAAACAAAATTTATAGAAGAATTATACAATGGTTATATAATTGATGAATATGACAAAAAATACAGATTTAAATTATATGACAATCGTATTGGAAATGAAATCAATACAAAACATTTAATCATTAAAAATTATTAATTACGACAACCAAAAAGAAAAATGGATAAAACTATACTATTTATTTATAGTTTATAATTGTATTTCAAGTAATATATTAAATATTTTTTATTATTTGATGCTTTCTATAGCGTCTTTTTACATCATTAGAAAAAATACAATAATTTTTATTTTTTAGTAAAGTTTTGTATAATTTTTCTTTTTAGTCAATGTAATGTTTATTCAAATCTTACTCTTATTTTAGTTCCAATTTCCCTAAAATATGAATAATAATCATCTTCGTTCCAAAAAACATTAATGATATTCAAAAAATCTTCCATATGATATATTTTTATTCCGCCATTTTCAAATGTTTTTATATTTGAAACTCCTGCCGTTAATATTTTTCTGTTAAAAACACTCCAATTTAATATTCCACAATTAATACTATAATCTAAATATGTAGTTTTTAATGAACCCTCAATTTCCTTACATTTATTTATGGTTGCTGGTAATTTTTCTGTATCAAGTTCAATATTTCCTTTTAATTCACAATAATAAATAATTTTATTACTTTCATCTTTAAATATCAAATCAACATCTTTTTTTTTATTATTAATTTTTTGAATGCCACAATTTAATAATTCTAAATTGGATTTTGATTTTATTAATTCTTTTGATAAAAATTCACCAAGTCTTCCGAGTTTAATATTAATAGATTGTTCACTTGGTTTTTCACCATATAATAAATGTGAAATAGACCCTGGTTTAGTATATGTTAAATCACCTTCTAATACTTTATCAACCCACCTCAGTCCTCTTTGTTTTATTTCCTCAATGCAATCATCGTTTTCAATTACTAATATTGGGTTATTCTCCATTTATTTTATTGTAATATAATGAATGTTATATTACAATAAAATAATTCAATTTTTTTATAATAAATTACATCATTTTTTATATTAAAAAAAATAAAAAATAATTCAATAATTGCTAGATACAGACAACTTTTTAAGAAGAACACATTTCACATATTTCGTAATTGTCTTCATTATTTTTTTTTTCAGGTTCAATAGTAAATTGTTGTGCCCTATGTCTCGCTCTTCGCCTTAAATAATATATTCCCGTTTTCAATCCTTTTTTCCAAGAATAAAAATGCATAGAAGTTAATGTAGAATAATCTGGCTCTTCTAACCACAAATTCAAACTTTGACTTTGACAAATATATGATCCTCTATCTGCCGCCATATCAATTAAATGACGCATTGGAATTTCCCATACGGTTTTATATTTATTTTTTATTTCGGTTGGAATGGTGTCTATTTGTTGAATACTTCCATTATTCGCAATAATATTATTTTTGATTTTTTCATTCCATAAACCCAATTTCATTAAATCTTTCATCAAATATTTATTCATTAAAATAAATTCACCAGCAATTGTTCTCCTACTATATATATTACTAGTAATAGGTTCAACACATTCATTAAACCCTAATATTTGTGAGGTAGAAGCAGTTGGCATAGGTGCTACTAAAAGAGAATTACGCAATCCGTTTTTTATAATTTTTTCTTTTAATTCATCCCAATTATATCTTTCGTTTGAAGGGTCAATACCCCATAAATCGAATTGTAAAATTCCTTTACTCGTAGGAGAACCTGGAAATGTTTCATAAAACCCTTCTTTTTCTGCAAGTTCATTAGAACATTCCAATGATGCGTGATAAATTGTTTCAAAAATTTTTTTGTTCACATCAATTGCTTCTTTACTATAAAATGGAATGTCTAACAACATAAAAACATCTGCTAATCCTTGAACACCAATTCCTATCGGACGATGTCGCATATTGCTTATTTTTGCCTTTAAAATTGGATAAAAATTCACATCTATTATTCTATTCAAATTATAAGTTACAACTTTTGTAATTTCGTGTAATTTTTCATAATTAAAAACTGGTGGAGAACAAGAAGTGTCTAAAAATGTTGGAAGTGCAATACTTGCTAAATTACAAACAGCAGTTTCATCCTTATCAGAATATTCAGTTATCTCAGTACATAAATTGCTCGATTTAATTATACCGATATTTTTTTGATTAGATTTTCTATTTACTGCATCTTTATATAAAATATAAGGTGTTCCAGTTTCCATTTGTGCATCTAATATTTTAAACCATAAATCTCTGGCATTTATTTTTACACGAGCTCTACCTTCATTTTCATATCTCGTATATAATTTTACAAATTCATCTCCATATACATCTGATAATCCTGGACATTCATCCGGGCACATCAACGACCATTGTGCATTTTCTTTTACTCTTTCCATAAATAAATCAGAAATCCACAAAGCATAAAATAAATCTCTGGCTTTTAATTCTTCATCTCCGTGATTTTTTCTCATTTCTAAAAATAATTCTATATCTGCGTGCCAGTTTTCTAAATATATTGCAATACTTCCGTTTCTTTTTCCTCCTCCATTATGAACTATTCCATTTTCTGTTAAAAAATTATGATGATTTTCATCATCAATTTCAATATCAATCACTCGTTCATTTATATTTTGAATTAAATTGTTTTCGATAACTTTATCATATAAAATACCGTCGTGTTCAAAAAATGACAACTTTTCAGAAGGAATAAAAATATTATTTTTTTCAAGGTTTTCATTTAATAAATGACATATCGTTTTTGTTTTTGGAATGATTAAATGAAAACTATCATTTAAAAAATCTGTTTTAATTAACATATTTAATCTCATAAAAATATAAATTAGTTCATACACCAACTTTTTAGAATTTATGGTTTTTAATAAAATTCCATCGTTATTTTCAACGAAATATTTTGTTTCTAAAAACCCTAAAATAAAACGCAATAATTTAGCTTGGGGTAAATGCAAAATTTGTTGAATAATATGTTTTTTATTATTTTCATCATAAATCATTTCATTTGTAAATTTAAACATATTCGTTCTCTTCCATTTTATTTTATCACAATTATTAAAATCATATAGAATGAATTTTTCATCCAAATAATTTTGAACAAACTTAATCGTTTTTTTATTTATTTTATTGTCGAAATTCAAATAAACTTCCATATTATCTTTTTCATTATTGAATATTTCATCAGTAGAACCTAATAATATTCCATACATTCTACAATCATCTTCGCTATATTCTAAAATATCCTTTTCATATTTAGGTGAAGAAAACCCTATAAAATCATTTTGGTCTATATTTTTAATTTCCACGAAATCAGGACGAATTAAATTAATTTTTAATTGATTTTTTATATCATCAAAATCAGTATTATTATTAATATTTTTTAACATTAATAAAGGATGCATATCTGTAGCTTTTAACGGAAAAATAGAATTTTGTGTTTTTAATGAATACATATCACCCTGATATTGACTGTTTAATATTTTTTTAATTTTATAAAAATTTCCATCATCTGAAATAATTTTATCTCCAATTACTGTTTTTTTAATTTCTATGGGTCCTTTTTTTGTAAAAACAATGGTATCTGGATTTAAACATTGATCCACATATTTTGCAGTATTATTAAAAACACGCAACATTGGAACGATCCCGTTAGAAGTGCCATTCGTTCCTCGTATATGACTACCGGAAGCACGAATATTATGAATGTGCAATCCGATACCCCCCGCCCATTTTGATATTAATGCACAGTCTTTCAATGTATTATATACTCCTTCAATACTATCACTTTCCATTGAATATAAAAAACAACTCGACAACTGTGGATAATTTGTTCCAGCGTTAAATAATGTTGGAGTAGCGTGAGTGAAATATTTATTAGATAAATAATAATATGTTTCTTTTATTCGTTCCATATTATCTCCGTGTATTCCAATAGCAACACGTAACCACATATGTTGTGGTCGTTCAATTGGTTTTCCATTCATTTTAATTAAATATGATTTTTCTAATGTTTTAAATCCAAAATAATCAATAAAATAATCGCGTGAATAATCACAAATATCATCTATTTCTTTCCCATATTTTTTCGTTATTTCGTATAATTCTTTACTTACGAGGGGAGAAACCATATTTTTATTATTTTTATAATTAAATAATTTATCGGCGACTTCTACAAAAGAATTTAAAGTATTTTTTTGATGATTGGATATTATTATATGTCCTGCTAAAATATTATAATCGGTATGAATGGATGACATAGACGCACATTGTTCTGCACTTAATTCATCTAATTTAGTTGTGGAAATTTTGTCATATAGTTGGTCAATAACCTTCATCACTAATGCAGTATAATTTATGTTTAACCCATTTTCTTTTCCTATTGTTTTTACTCTTTTTAAAATTTTATCGAATTCAACTGTTTCCAGTTCTCCATTTCTTTTTGTGACACGCATTTCATTTTGAAATGAAGAAGACATTTACAATATATATTTGTATTTTTTAAATATATACATTTATATTGTTTTTTTTCAAATAATTTTATATATTAATCATATAAATAATAAAAGATATTACTACTCCATCAACATACCATAACAAAATGAATTATTTTCTTATAACGACATCTATTTTTAACGATTCTCTTAAAAGAAAACTCGAGTATATTTCAGGGATATCACAATTATTAAATGCTATTATTGAAAATGAAATAACAAATTACAAAGTTATTATTATTGAAAATAATGGTTTTAATAAAAAAACATTTTTAGATGATTTATTGCCATTACTTCCTGATTTTGTCGAAATTTTTCACACGAATAATAATAATGATATTATTACGGATAATATAGGAAAAAAAGAATTGACAGATATTTTAGATTGTATTAAACATTACAATATCAGTGATGATGATTTTATTATAAAAATAACGGGCAGATATTATATTTCGATAACCAGTGTTTTTTTTAAAGAATTAAAAACCCAAAAATATGATTGTATTTTGAGATATGGTTCATTTATAACTCCAGTAAATCATAAAATGTATGATTGTATAACTGGATTTATTGGAATGAGATGTAAATATGTAAAAACTATCGAATTTACGGATATATCAAATCCGGTTGAATGGAAATGGTCAGAAGCTAGTATGCATATAGATGATAACAAAATATGCATAGTTGATAATTTAAATATGATTATGAAATCGAATGCTACCCAAAAAACATATTTTGTATAAAATATATATTTTTAAATTAACTCTTTAAACCTTTAATGTTCTAAATATTACCAATGTAAAATAATATGTGATTTATAAATTATTTTACACTATTTATAGCGAGGCAATACTTTTTATTTTATAAAAACTCAAAAATACTTTGATATCCACGAGTAAATAATATTTATTTTTATAATATTAAAGATAAAAATAAAAAATTAGTTTTCTAATTTAATCAAACAAACACCGTTATAAATCGGTAAATTATGTATCACGTGATCAGATGAAACATATACTTCATTATAATCTTTTGAATTAGATTTTATTTTTTTAATCGCTCTATGTTCAAACCCCATTTTTTTTTCTTTATTAATTATATTCCAAACATTTTCAATTTCAATAATTGCTTTTAAAAACCATTCTCTGTTTCTTTTTATTAAAACACACGATAGTTCTTCTAAATACCAAAACTTAATTTCATACAAAATATGAGTTTCTTTTAATTCATTTTTTGTCGTTTCAATCCATTTTTCAATATTTTTTTGTGTTTTTTCGAATTTGATAGGAAGATATTTATATAAAAAAGAAGATTCGATATTTAAATTCTTTTCAATAAAATTTAATATCACACCCTTATATTCTCTATCATTATCTTCATAAAAACATTTTTCATTTTCGTAGTTTTTAAAACGAGTTTCTAAAAAATCACATTCATCTAGATCACATATTTCTAATTGAAGTTGAACCTGTATCCAATATTCTTCTTTTGGTATTCCAGTTATTTCTCTATTTACAATATTTTTTACTTCGATTAGTCTTCCATATTTTTCTTTATTATTTTCATCTATGTTTATTCCATCAGGAGAAGCCCCTATAAAATGATATTTTTGGTGTTGTATACATCCAAAATCTCCGATTTTTGTATCATATAAGTTCTCATATAATTCAATAGAAATTGGCTCATACATATTTCCCCAATGTAATGTCCCTCCTGTGTTGTTCATTTTATGTTGAATATAGGGTTTGCATTTTTCATATATATAACTATTTAATTGTGTTTCAGACGAAAATATTTTCCAAATATTACTTGCCGTCATTAATCCGTGTCTATATTCATACCATTCACTCGTTTTTTGTTTAGGTTGATATGTATTTTTTAAAATTTCTATTTTTTCTTTTTTTTGAATTATTTGTTTTTCATTTTGTATCACAAAATTATGACAACTTTGAGAGCGTAAAGGAACAAAATCAAAAATTTGTAAAAAAGATTTAATTATTTCAAAAATAATATCATTCAATTCATCGTATTCTTCATATTCAATAATTCCCGCATCAAACCATTCTTCATAAAAAAATTCAGTAAATTCTTCATTCATTAATTCATAAAATTTTGGATTAGACAATGATAATACATTTTCTTCAATATAAATGGATAAAAGTTCAAAGACAGTTTCTTCAAAATCATCATAATCAATTTCTCGAAAAAATCCCATTTATATATGTTCTGATTTTTTAAGTAATATATATTGTTATTGTTTATAATTCTATATGTATTTGTTTTTGTTTTGAATTTTATACTTCAACTCGTTTTTATTATTTTCATTTGTTTTGTAAATATGTATCTTTCTTGAAACATACATTTTCTTTTTAAATTACAACATAAACAAGAAATAACTATATTGTCTTTATTATGTCCAAATGAATTATTTATTCGTTCAAGTGTCCATTGTTTTGGTTCTCTTACATTTTCATATAATATAATTACAGGTTCTTTGCAGTAAAAACACATTAAATTTGAACTTTTAAGTAAATTTAATACAAAATCTAAATCCACAAATTTATCGGGTAAAAGTATTTTTTTTTTAATATCCTGATTTTTATATCCATTTATTTTTTCGTTAATTTGTTTTTTTAACAAAACGAATTCTAATAAAAGGTTCCCATTATCATCAGTTTGGTCGTTTAATATTTTCATTTGATTTTCAAAAGTAATTAAACTGTATTTTTGTTTTATTGTTTCCCATATTTCTGTATTTGTGAAAACTTTTTTTTTTTTTTCGTTTTTTTCATTTTTTTCCGGGTCTTCATTATTTTCCGAATTTTCGTAATTTTTAAACTTTTTTTTATTTTTTTTTGTGGTAAATACGTCTTTGTTTTCAAAGACGATTTTTTTTAAATCGTCATTCATTTATTTTTCAGAATAAAATATACTTGAAAAATAAAACGAATTAAAAACAACTTTATATAACAATATAAAAATATATCTATCAAAATATGTTTAACTCTGAAATAAATAAAGAGAAAGAAGAAAACGAAGAATTAAAAAAAAAAAAAGAGAAGAGAACAAATTTTTCTATAAAACAACAAAATTATCTCATATATTCTTCTGAAAAAGCAAAAGAAACCGAAAATTTGCAGAATGAAACAACTAATATAGACGAATTATTAGATATGGAAAAACAATACAACAAAACTGAAACGTGGAACAAATTGGATAAAACATTAAAAATGCAAAAATTGCATTTTTTTGCGGAAAAATATGGAAAAGAAAATAATTTATCTCAAAAAGAAATAAAAATATTAAAAATATTTTTTAAAGACAATTTGGAAAAAAACAAACTTAATAGAACTAAAGATGTGAATTATAATAAAAGTTCTCAAGAAATTACTAATATTCCATCTCTTTTTTTTAATAATACAACAAAAAATTTTACATTAAAAAATATGGATGCAAAAAGAATATCAACCTTGAAATCATTAACACCTAAGAGAAATTCAGAAAAAAATGTTTCCATTGAAATTATAGACGATGACGATGATAATATAAATGATGAACTAAACGAAAAACCCGAGAAATATAAAGTAATGACGATTTAATACTTGAATTACATCGACCAAAAAGAAAAATAAGACGAGAACTAATTATTATTTGTATATTCTATAAATATTTTATACCCGCGGATATAAGTGTATTTTTTAGTCTTTATGAAATATAATTTATTATTTTACTATAAATGATGTCAAATAATTTATACATTACAAATTATTTGACATTGGTAATATTTAAAACATATAAAATTTATTTGTATATTTTAGGCATATAACATGGATACAAACGAAAAAAACTCAGATAATTTTTGTTTATTTTTAAATCATATAAAAAAAGTAAATAAGGATACGATAACACTCTGTGATGTTTGTCATGATTTTAAAAATTTCTTGAACGATATAATATTAAACACTAGTCATATTGATTATATTGGTTTTTATGATAAAAATACAAAAAATTTGTATTTTTATGTTCAAGGGCGTGAACCACACGAATTTTGTAGCATAATATATAATGCTTGGCAATTATTTCATAATAATGATAATATAAATGTAAAAATTTATGAAACATATTGTGGTCAATACGAAGAACGTAATGACTATGAAACTGACATAAAATATTTATACAAATATTTAATCAATATGTTAGTCGATAAACTTTATGATGAATGATTAATTTTTATTATAGTTTTGTCTTATTTTTCTTTTTAGTCAGTGTAACAAGAATATCAAATTAAATGAACATAAAAATGTGAAAATAAAAATAATAAAAAATGTCTTTAATATTACACAAAAATATAATCGATAAATTGAACTATTTTTATGATAATAATAAAATTCCAAATATTATTTTTCATGGAATAAATGGAACTGGAAAAAAAACCATCGTTTTTAATTTTATAAATAAAATATACGAACATAATAAGCAAAAAATTAAAAGTAATGTTATGTTTGTGAATTGTTCTCAAGGAAAAGGAATAAAATTTATTAGAGAAGACCTAAAGTTTTTTGCAAAAACAAATCTTCAACAAAATAATAAAAATAATGATATTAAATTTAAATCTATTGTGCTATTTAATGCAGATAGTCTTACGAATGATGCTCAATCTGCATTGAGGCGATGTATCGAATTATTCAGTCATACTACTCGTTTTTTTATAGTTGTTGAAAACAAAGAAAAATTGTTAAAACCAATATTGTCCCGTTTTTGTGAAATTTATGTTCCTGAAAATATTGAAAATGAAAAAATAACAAATTTACACGAAGAAAAATTAAAAAGTGATTTTGATTTTGATTTGTTATTTCCAAATAAATTTAATGAAATGAAAATAATTTTAGACAATTTAAATAAACAAAATATTAAAGATTTTTTGGTTTCTTCTGAAAAAATTTACGAAAAAGGATATTCTTGTTCTGATTTTATAGAATTCATATTGAGAAAAGAAAACTTTAACGAAGAAAAAAATACAGAAATATCGTTTTTTTTTAATAAAATAAAATCAGAATATCGTAATGAAAAATTGGTTTTATTACAAATGATGCAATTTATTTTTTTAAGATAATATTTCAACAACATACTATTAAAATAAAAAACAAACGAAAACATATAATTATTTTGTAAATATAAGAGTTTAAAAAAAAAATGAGAAATATTTTATAAAATATAAATGGACGATTTTGTTATATCAAATTTAAATGAATCTAGAAATGAATGGTGCAGCAGATTAGTGAGTATATTTACTCCCCTTGTAATGGAAGGTATTCGTTCAGTGTTTAACGAATCATATAAATTGTGTTCAGATAATAATGAAATTAGCAAATATTTAATGACTTTTCAAAATTTTCTCAAAACAATACCGAGTTGGAACTCATTTATAATTGAACAAGAAAGAAAAAGAATAATTGAAAGGAGTGGATGCAATTATCTAGAAGATTTAATCAGTTGTGTTCATATAATACAATTAAAAATTATGACGTGTGTTCGTGTTGGAAATAAACAGAAAAAAATAGACATTTCTATTCCAAAATTGGATGATTTTATACACAAAGTTTATATCAATACTGCAAGAAAAATATATACAAATGTTTATTTATTTGAAAAAAATATTTCTCCTTTACAAACATTGAGGAATAATAGAGAATTTGAATTAATGGTTCAAGAAAGCATAATGACAACTATACGTGATAGCATACCTGTGGAAGAATTAATACGGATGTATGTTCAAGATGAAAATGTAGAAGTAGAAGAAATAGTTGTATTTGAAGAAGTTAATCCAGAAGAAAAAACTAAAGAAACTATGGAAAATGTTGAAAAAAAAACAAAAATAGAAGATGATAAAAAAGATGACGAAGAAAATAAAATTCCTACTGTTGTTCCTTCGATTAAAAATATAGATGATGAAAAAGTTATTACAAAATTATCTTTTAATGATTATGATAGTGTATTAGATTATGAAACTGGTAAAGAAGCAATTATAAATGCACCTAAAGATATTGATATTTTGGGATTAGGAAAAACGGCAATAAAAAATAACAGTTCTTTAAAAATTCAAAAAAATGAAGAAGATGACGATGATGAATTGGAAGAAAGAATTAAAATACATACAGAAAATATTAATTTAGATGAGAGTGATTATTTTAATATGAATAGTGAAGATGAAACAGACGAAGCCGAAGAAGATGATATCATTCTAGATGTTGAAGAATTATAATTATTATAAAATATTATAAAAGTTAAATTATATTATTAAATCTAAAAAAGAAATACATATTATTCGTAAAAAAAACCAAAATAAATTTTTGCGTTATTTTATTATCAAATAATGCAAAATATTGTATTATTGTCAGTTTTGACAACTGTTGTCTTTTGTTTTATCAAACTATTTGAAATGAAATATATAGAAAAAAATGAAAAGCTATTACCTTTAAAATATTTTGTAAGAGACATTTTTTTCGTTTTTATGTCTTCCTTTATTGTTTCCTTTTCTTATTTTAAATTAAATATAAAATTTGCAGAATTATTTGGTTTTGATGAAAAAACACCAGCTCAAATTCAAATCTTTACAGATAAACCATCTTTTTAAAAATTATTTATGATGAATGAAAACTAGGTATATCATCAATATTGATAATGTGTTTTAATTCTTTTTTTGTAGGAGTAAAAATATGTTTTTTAAAATAATCAAATTCCAGTTGTTTTTCAGGAGTATGTTCATGAACATTTCTCGCAATCATTTTATATAATTTGAAATTTTTATATCTTTCTTCTCCATTTTTTTTATATAAAATACTGTCTCCATTATCATCTTCACACCATCTTTTAATTGTTTTTTGTAATTCATCCAATTCAAATTCATTTTCTTCATCATTATCCTCATCATCATCATCCAAAATAAAATCATATATTGAACACCCTAACCGACATAAATCAAAACTATAATTGGGCATAATTCTTCTTTTTTTGGGATTATAAAATGGTTCAAAATTATATTGAGTAGATGCATCTCCATTTTTTTCAAAACTATCACTACAAAATAATTGACCTTTAAATTTATATATACTTCTCCCAAAATCAATTATTTTAAATATTTTTCCAAAAGTTGGTATTTTGTAATAAATTCCATTAAAACAATAAAACAAATATTTTGTATCTGTATTCATATACATAATATTGTTCGTATGAAGGTCGTTATGTGTAAATTCGAATGTTTTTTGGTAAGTTAATAGTGTCATTATTATTTGCAATAAAACACTTGACCCGTTTTCTTCTGTAATTTGTCCTTCTTCAAATAATTCATCAAGGGTTCCTTGACATTTTTCTAAACATATCATTTGAATAGGAAAATTTTTAATATAAGCGTTTAATTCGTCTGTTTCATCTTCTTCTTCATTACTATCTTCATATTGCTCACTTTCTATATCTGCATTATCGCAGGTATTTATATCATTATTATCATTATTTGTTTTTTCATCATTGTTATTATTATTATCATTTATTTTTTCGTCATCAATATCTTCATTGTTTTCATCAATATCCATTTCATCAATTTCGTCTTTAATACTATCATCATCCGTTTCATCACTATTATTCGTAGAATTGCTCGTTTCCGTATCACTTTCATCGTTTTCAATTTGAACCACTTTATCATTATTTGGATTTTCATAAATTAATTCTTTTTCAGTAATTTCAGTAAGTTGATTTATTTGATTAGTAATATCGGTTTCATCCAAACAATCTATATATTGTAAATTTAATTCATTCTTACTGGTGTTTAATATATTTATTTTTTTTTTGTTTTTTCTGGAATTTTCATTAAAAGAAAAAATATCATAACCTTTTCCAATTTTATGTAATTTATTGAGATTTTCATGAAAATAGCTAGAATTTAATAAATATTCACAATCATCTTTTATGTTATATTTGAATTTTTCTTGTATAGCTAAATATGTTCCGTGGTAATCTATTCCATTTATAAATCCAAATTCATTTAATAATTTGCTCGATAAAAAACAAAAAAATCCATCAACATAAGATGAATTGTTTAATGATAATAATTTAAGATTACAATTTGTTTCATTTGAATGAATATTTGGTAATTGTATTAAATCATCACTTATAAACAAATTTTTTATTTTTCCAGTCATATATTTGACAGGGTCTAACAACGGAGAATATTTAATAAATGTTTCTTTTTTTACTAATTTTTCAGTTTCTATATTTTTTACGTGAGTTTTGTTAATAAAATGAAATTTATTATTAAAACAAACTGATGAATAATTATTTTCATTCATTTTAAAAAAAAGCGAATAAATAGGTTGATAATTTTGTATTTTTTTTAAAGAAAAAGGATTATAATCGTTTTCAATATCTTCTTCTGTATTTTCATATGTATTCTTTAATTCTTCTGTATTGATTATTTCAAATTTCGAATAATTTATATTTAAATTTTTTTTATCGTTTTTTTTCATAATATATTCATTTTCAATATAATATTCATACATTTCAAACCAATAATAATAAATATAGGTTTTATTATTATTTTTATTATTTTTATTTTACTCGCGGATATAAGGGTAAATTTTTAGTGTTTATAAAAATATAATTTATTACTTTACTATAATTGGTGTGAAATAATTTATAGATTACAAATTATTTTACATTGTTAATATTTGGAACGTTAAAAGGTTAAATTTTTATGGATTAAATATTTTAATATATAAAATATTCAACGTTATTTATGGTAAGAATAAATTATGAGGAAGTAATGTACAACATTTATTATTAACCCTTTAACTATTTTACCCGCGGATATAAGGGTAATTTTTTAGTTTTTATAAAATAAAAAGTGTTGCCTTACTATAAATAGTGTAAAATAATTTATACATCACAAATTATTTTATATTAGTAATATTTAGAACGTTAAAGGGTTAATATTTTGCAAGTAAATTTATTAAAATATTGATAAAATATAAAATATAAAAAGAACAATTCGTTTATGTATTTTTTTGTTTATATTATATATTTGTATAATAATACATTAATCGATGACTTTAGAACTAAAAAAATTTGATATGAGAACTATCACGTTTAAACCAAATGAAAACAAAGGTCCAGTTGTCGTTTTAATCGGAAGACGTGATACAGGAAAATCATATTTAGTTCGTGATTTATTATATCATCATCAAGATATTCCAATTGGAACAGTTATTTCGGGAACAGAAGCAGGAAATGGGTTTTACTCGAAGCATATACCAAAATTATTTATACACGACGAATATAATACGATACTCATTGAAAACATTATGAAAAGACAAAAAACTGTTTTAAAACAAATGAAAAAAGACACCGATAATTATAATCGAACAACTATTGACCCTAGAACTTTTGTAATTATGGATGATTGTCTTTATGACCAATCTTGGACAAGAGATAAATTAATGAGAGCGTTATTTATGAACGGACGTCATTGGAAAGTTTTTTTAATAATAACGATGCAATATCCTCTGGGAATACCTCCAAATTTAAGAACAAATATTGATTATGTTTTTATATTGAGAGAACCATATTTAGTGAATAGAAAAAAAATATGGGAAAATTATGCGAGTATGTTTCCAACATTAGAATCATTTTGCAGTGTTATGGATCAAACGACTGAAAATTTTGAATGTCTCGTTATTAATAATAATGCAAAATCAAATAAATTAACGGACCAAATTTTTTGGTACAGAGCAGAAAATCATCCAGATTTCAAATTAGGTTCTAAAGAATTCTGGGAAATTTCAAAAAGTATGGGTTCAGATGATGAAGATGAAGCATATGATCCATCAAAATCAAAAAAACCGAGTAAATATGGAAATATTAACGTCAAAAAAACGAGAAATTAACTTGATAAATTATTTTTTTCGTCTAACAATCTCTTTACAATTTTTTTATTTTCTTCTTCCGTATTTTCCGCAACTTCTCTATCATCAAAATTTACAGTTTCTTTGACACCTACTAACTCGCCATTTTCATTAATAGTTTGTGTTAAAACGTTTCCGTTTTTCTTTGCCAATTCAATATTTTCTTTTATTGCCTTTTGTTTTGTTTCCTTAATTCTTTTTTCGAATTCTTCTCTTGCCTTTTGTGCGTTTTGTAATTTTTCTTTATGCAATTGATTTAGTTCTTCTTCTGCAAATTCTAACCGTCCAGTTTTATAAGCGTCAGGGTCCCAAGGTATCCACATACCTACTGGTCCAACATAAATATCATGATTAGGGTCTATTTCTCTTAATTTTTTGCATTTCATTTCTGCCTCTTCTTGTGTTGAAAAGACACCACGAACTTTTAATCCTCTTACTGATGTTTGAAATGAATATTGTTTTTGAAATTCTGTGTGGAGTTCTTCTTCATTTTTGTCCATAAATGTTTTAAAATCATCTTCAATTGTTGTTTCTTTTAATTTATTATTTTCTTCTTTTAGAAATTCAAAAAAATCATACATTACATTTTCTATTTTTAAATTATATTTATATGATAAAAAATTCAAAAAATCTTTCATTTTATCAGTTGATTTAGTATAATCCCAATTTTTTACAAAATTTTCAAACATAAATAGTTCGCGATTTTTTAATATTTTTTCAGGCGAAACAAATGACATACATACAAATTTTTGTCCTGCAATAGGTTGGTCTTCATCACATAAATCCACATATTTTGGATTATTTTTTCCATTTTCTAACTTTTTTCTCTCAAATGAATTTTTTTTTGACATTTAGAAAAAATAATTATATTTCTTTGACATATTTTTTGTTTAAATCATTTGAATTTTAATATATTTATTTTATTTAAATTTATTGTTTTTGTTGTATTTTTTTTATGTTTAATATTATATATAATAATGGGATTGTCATTTGATTTTAGCGAAATTGTCAAACTTGTCGTAAAATATCTCGTTGAGGGTATAATGGTCGGAATAGCCGCATATGCTATTCCTAAAAAATCTCTTAATGTTGAGGAAATAATTGTTTTGGCACTAACAGCTGCCGCAACTTTTGCTGTCCTCGATGTTTTCATTCCAGCTATGGGGTCTTCTGCACGTGGAGGTGCAGGATTTGCTCTTGGTTCTAATTTGGTTGGTGGTCTTGCTCTTCGTTAAATATAAATATTTTAATATTATTTAAATTAATTGAATTTCATTCAATAAAAATATATTGAATGAAAACATTAATTTTTCATATATTTTTATAATTTCGTTTTATTAAATAATATTTACAAATTTAGGAAACAATACAATTTATACAAAAGTTTTTATTTAACCCTTTAATGATTTTACCCGCGATATTAGGGTAATTTTAGTTTTTTAAATAAAAATATTGCCTTGCTATAAATGATGTCAAATAATTTATACATTACAAATTATTTGACATTGATAACATTTGAAACATTAAAGGGTTAAATAAAAATAAATAAAAAAATAAAAGAAAAAAAATACTTTTATTATATTTGCTTTTATACAGAATATAATAAAAATATGTGATAAATTATTTGATTAAATATTGTATTGCATATCGCAGTCCAGTATTTTACTTATTTTGTCCTTTATTATAACCTCCAAATTTATTATCATTATATGTCTGATTGATTGCTCTTAATTTTTTAAATTTAACATAATCAGAAGAATCTGAAACGTATTTTACATTACAAGTTGAACTTGGTATATTTGTCCCATCATTTTGAACATTCATTGAACCTATTATACTCCTATATCCAGGCTTATTTGCTTGGACTTGGCTAGGTCCTCCACTGCAATAATATTGTCGAGATAAAAAATCACCGAGATTATTTATTGCTCTAAAAGGAGTTATTTTAGATTTTATGTTATTAACAGAACCAGTCGCATATGGTGTGTTCCAAGATTTTCTTAATATGGTTCTTGACATTATTTGTTCGCTATTTTTATAATTTGTGTTTGTTTGTCTTGGTGAAATTCCTTGTATTCCGCCTCCTAAACTTGTCATTATTATATTATCAATATACATTTTTTTGCAAAAAAATATTTTACGAAATTAATATTTAATTTTTTCGTCATTAAACCGTCGGAAAAAACTTCCAATCTAAATCATTACAAACCATTTTCCATATCATATCTTGCTCTATTTGTTTATCTCTGTCTTTTAATAATGGTATGTATATTAAATACTGTTTTTGGTCTAATAAAACGCATAATTGATATAAAGTATAAGTATAATTGAAAAAATTCGTTCTATTTGCTGGACAATGAATTGCCCATGGTTTTTGTATTTCAATGAATAAATTACATAATGTTTCAATTAATTCTTCATTCATTATAGGTGGTTTTATTCCGAAAATTGAATTTATATATTGTATATGTTCAAAATATTTGTTATAACCCAATTTCCTTAATATTTCTCTCATTTTTTCATAATTTATTTCTTTTGATAAATCCTGAATTCTTTCTTTATTAATTCTGTTTCTTATATCTTTAATAACATTTGGTGGTATTTGTGTTGTTTCTTTTGCTTGAAATTGTGATAATATTTCTTTGAAATGGTTTAATCTTATATATGCAGTATAAGAAATTTCATTTGGTGGTTCTTTATTCACTGGTTTTGAATGTTCTATCATACAATTTGTAATTTTTCCACATTTTCTATTATTGCATATCAATACACCATCTTCTTCATGTGGAATTAGTTCTCCATTATCACAATGCCTGCACACATCAGTTTGAAAAATAAATTCATTCATATTTGTTATTTCATTTGTAACATTTTTCCAATAATTGTGACAATAACTTTTGGTTGATTTTGTATTTTCTTCATTATTTTCATTGTTTTTAATTTTAAAAAAAGAATTTAGGACATTTTTATTTTGTTTTTCTCCATTTGAAATTTGTTTTTTATCTTCAAAATAACCAAATAAAAGTTTAGAATTTTCTAAAAAATATTGTTTTTTTAATGCTTTTAATTTTTTAATCTCTTCATTTATTGATTTTATTTTGTATTTTAATTCCATAAATTCGTCTAATTGATTTTTTTTTAGCAAAAAAACATCTTGTTTTAGTTTATTTTTATTTTCTTTCATTTTTGGTATTATTTCGTTGTTTATTTTGTAAAAATAGTCTAACATTTCAGTGTGTTTTTTATCAATCGTTTTTATTTTATCCTGATTTTCATGTTTTTTTAAATTTGAATTCATTGTTTAAACTTCATTTTTTATTTTATGTTTATTTAGTTAAAAAATATTTTTCTAATTTAGTGTTCTTATTTTATTTTTATTTATTTTGTTTAAATTAATCTTTAATTTTATTTATTTTGTTCATTTTCGCCAAAATAAAATATTTAGGTATATTATAAGAAAAAATGGGTGGAGCATTGATGCAACTCGTCGCCTACGGAGCACAAGATGTTTTTTTGACTGGAACTCCCGAAATAACTTTTTGGAAGGTTTCTTACCGTCGTCATACAAATTTTGCAATGGAATCTATTGAACAAACTTTTAGTGGACAAGCCGATTTTGGTCGTCGTGTTACTTGCACCATAAGCAGAAATGGTGATCTTGCTTATAGAACTTACTTGCAGGTTACTCTTCCTGAAATTAATCAGGATTTGAAAAACTCCACCGGTAATTTTAAGGATGGTGTTTATGCTCGTTGGTTGGATTTTATCGGAGAGCAGTTGATTGCACAGGTTGAGGTTGAGATTGGCGGACAACGCATAGACCGTCAGTATGGTGATTGGATGCATATCTGGAACCAGCTCACTCTTACTTCAGAGCAACAGCGTGGTTATTTTAAGATGATTGGAAATACAACCCAGCTCACTTACCTAACTGACCCAACTTTCGCTGCAATTAGCACTCCTTGTTCAACTTCTGCAAGTGCCCCTAACCAGGTATGTGCTCCTAGAAATGCTCTTCCTGAGACCACTCTCTATGTGCCTCTTCTCTTCTGGTTTTGCCGAAATCCTGGTTTGGCACTTCCTCTTATTGCTCTTCAGTACCACGAAGTGAAAATTAATCTTGATATTCGTCCTATCGGAGAATGTTTGTGGGCAGTTGGGTCATTGAGTGATTCCGCTAACAATAATACTCAAGTTACAAATGCATACCAACAGTCTCTCGTCGCTGCTTCCCTATATGTTGACTACATTTTCCTCGATACTGATGAGCGAAGAAAAATGGCTCAAAATCCCCATGAGTATTTGTTCGAGCAGGTTCAATTTACGGGTGATGAATCTGTTGGTTCTTCCTCAAACAAAATCAAACTCAACTTTAATCATCCTTGCAAAGAGCTTATCTGGGTTGTTCAGCCAGATGCAAATGTTGACTATTGCTCATCTCTCCTTTCTGGAAACCTATTGTACAACACTCTTGGTGCCCAGCCCTTTAACTACACTGATGCGCTTGACGCACTTCCTAATTCAGTCGCTTCATTTGGTGGTCCTGCTGAAACTCAAGGAACTAATTCATTCATTACTCCTAGTGGATTATTCCAAATGCCAGGAGCAATTGATGTTTCATCGAACCTTGCATTTGGTGGTCATCCTTGGTGGACTTCAAATTCAGGAAGTTCCACTCAACTTCCTCCTTTTACTGGTACTACCGCTACACTAACATCGAATACCGGTGGATTGGCATCTGGAGTTTCTGATGCTGGTACGTTCGTTCTTACAGAGACCTCCCTTGATATGCACTGTTGGGGTGAAAACCCTGTTGTAACTGCCAAGTTGCAACTTAATGGACAGGACCGCTTCTCCGAGCGTGAAGGTTCTTATTTCGATGTTGTTCAGCCGTTCCAGCATCACACCCGTGCCCCAGATACCGGTATTAATGTTTATTCCTTTGCATTGCGTCCTGAGGAACATCAACCTTCTGGAAGTTGCAACTTCTCCAGAATTGATAACGCTGTTCTTCAGTTGGTTCTTTCTGCTCCTACTGTTACTGGAACCAACACTGCAAAGGTACGTGTTTATGCTGTTAATTACAATGTTCTTCGTGTGATGAGTGGTATGGCTGGTGTTGCTTACAGCAATTAAAATATTTTCTTTCTATTTTGCATAAAAAATAAAAATATGTAAAAAAACAATATTATAAATGAATTTTTATTTAATTTTCTATTACGAATCAAATAAAAATTAAAAAATGACCAAAAATTAAATAAAACAAAAAATAATAAATCATAAAATAACATAAAAAAAGCAATATGAAATTTTAAAATAAATGACAAATTATTTTGTTCATAAAACTCAAAATGAATTATTATTAAATAATTTGATGTCTTTTTATAGCGACAAAGAAAATATAAAAAAAATGAGTAATATAATAAATGGAGAAACAAATATATCTTTGAGAATTTTAGATTGGTTCGTTACAAATTATGCAAAAAAAAATTTTACTGTTTATGATATAAATAATTCTTATGGAGAAATAGTAAGGTTTAAAGTATATAATGATTATAAATTAAGATTAAAAGCATATTCAAAAAAAAGGTTTGACCCTTTTTGTAGATGGGAACGTATTACAATTCCGTGTGATGATAAAACTTTTATAGAAACAACTATTGGACAGTTAAATTTTTTTAAATGGTCGATTGAAAACAAAATTATCGATTTTATCAAAGATAATTTTGAAATTATTGAAAATGATATGAATTCAAGAAATGGAAATTCAAGAAAAAAATCATTAGAACAACCGGCAGATATAGCAGATAACGGAAAAACCAGAAAAAAAAGAGAAGAATTATCCATATCTGCGTGTAAATGTATAAAAAAAGAAACAATAAAAATTGTTGTTAAATTTAATTAAGATACATTGGGCGTTCTTTTACATTTATTTCAACCGGTTTAGGTAAAACAAACTTTATTTTATCTGAAATATCCAAACTTTTTAATTCATTCAATTGAGGAATAATTTCAGGTCTATTGTTTTCAAAATCGTTTGACCCAATTCCAAATAATTTTGTTTCTACATCACAAAAATTTACAGATAACTGAGAACTTGGTATTTTTGAACCAATTAATCCATCTCCAGGAAAATATGGGTTCGGTTGAGTTCCGTATATATCATTCATATTATATTCGTATTGTTTTTGTATTTGTTTCTTTTCAATTAAATAATCATTTTTAGAATTTTTATTTCTTGTAAAAGACATTTATGTATTTATTATATATGGATAATGATAAAACAAATTTGATAATAAAACAAAATATTAGAATTGTGTTATTATTATTATTGTAATTTTTCAAACAACAGTTTAAATTTTCCGTTATTTTCGTTGAAATTGTCTGTATTATGAAAATATTCTACTAGACATAAATGAAAAAACATAAAATAATCATAACTAAACAATATAGTTAAACCAATATTTATATTGGAACAAAAAACGAGGTTGGCTGCTTTTTCATATAATTTTATAAATGTTAAATTAGTTTTTGTTTTTTCAAAAACTTTATCGATTTCTCTTGATATAAAAAAAGAATCTTTATTTTTACAATTATATGTTTTAAATATATTTTTTAAACAATTTCTGTATTCTTCGTCATTTTCATAATATACATTAAAATTTATGTCGTAATTTATATTAGTATCCATTAATTATTTTAAAATTAATTTCTATTATTTTATAAAAATTAATCTTTATGTTTTATTTATACATATATAACGATTTTTAAACTCGCCTCTTTCTACTCTTGTCCTTTTTTGCCTTAATGGTTTTTCTGTATTTTCTCGATTTTTCGCTTTTCTTACCCTTGCGTTTTTCTCTTTTTTCCGTTTTCCCTCCAGAAACATTTTTCATCATACTTTTAAAATAATCCATTATATATATTTATTAGAAATAAATTATTTTAATAATAATTATTATTAAAATAATATAAAAATTTTATTAAAATTTTTTATTTTAAATAATTTTATTTTAAATTATTTTATTTATCGTTAAATGTTTCACGAGAAGCAATACCTCCTCTAACCCATCCTTTTAACGCATTTTCTTCAACATAATTTGACGGGTTTTCTATTCTCTTTTTTAAATCATCATCTAAAGGGTAATCTTTGTACCCAGAAAATGAATTTTCAATTATAGTAGAAATACTTTTTTTATCACTAATACTTTCTCCTTGTTGTAAATAAGATTCTAGTATCGGATTTATTCGTCCTTTTCCTAAATAAGGAATTGTCGCAAATGGTCTTTGAAATAATTGTAATTTTTCAAAAGCTCTTTCTTGACTTTTTCGTATCAATAAGTTTGAATCATTATCTATATGAGAACTAGGTATTCCCACACCTCCGTTTCCTTTAAAATTCACATTTGGTTGAAGAGTGGCAAATTTTACGTGTGAATTACTGGAGGTTTTATTAAAATGATTTTCTAACATATAATTTGCGTGCATAGTGTTTGATATGTTTTTTTGTGAATTATCTGTTAAATCATATCCGATTCTTCCTACATTATTAAAAAGGAAATCACTTACAGTTGTCATTTATTATCTATAATATAATATTACAGATAATTCTTTTTAAAATTTATAAATATTATTTGTACTGTAACTTTATTATTATTAGTTTTTACATTTTTACACAATTAAAAATTTAAAATGGAATATAATTATTATAAAATAACAATGGTTGTTCTTATATAATATAAAAATCGGGTGTTTTAAACATTTAAACTTTTAATTTTTACAATTTATAAATCATTTAATACCATTTACAGTAAGGTATTAAATAATAATATATATATATATATACAAAAAACCCTAATATCTACGGGTAAAATATATACTTGATATATTTTTGTTATTGTATTATAAGTAATATTTAAGTATATAATTATAAATAATTATATTATAAATAATTATAAATAATTATTAGTAAATATATTGGTAAAAATAAAATATTGTTAATAAGGAGTATAATCACTATTTTTATTTATACATACAATATTGCAATATTCATAATGATCGTTATAATCAGTAATTGGAATTATTCCATAATATTCTGATAAATATGAAAATTTATAAAATCCCTTTTCACTTAAAAAATTTATAAAATCAATTAATTTTACATTGTTATCTAAAGACGTTCCACCGTATTCAAACTGTATTATTTTTATATTTGTTAAAAAATCTTCAAATCCTTTTAATACTTCTAACTCATATCCTTCTGTATCTATTTTTAAAAAATCTATTTTTTCAATATTATTTTCAATAACATAATCTTTTGATTTTTTTATTTCTAATAAAATTTTATTTTCACTGTCATCCACATTACAACTATTTATTCTATTAAAAAACGACTCATATCTAGGATAATAATATGTTTGTTTATTTTCATTTCCTAATCCAAAATTATTAAAATAAGAAATTTTATTAATGTTTGGCTTCTTTTTTAGATCCTCAATATAATCATTTCTAGGATCAAAATAATGAACTTCACCTTGAAATTCAATAAAATTGCTAAGTTGACAACCAACATCGAATATAACTCGTATATTATTTTTAATTTTCATATAAAATTTTAATTCACCGTTTGTTTTAAAATTGCAATTGCTATCGAATATCATTTTTTATTTATCGTAATAATAAAAATTCCTTTATATAATAAAAATTTTTATTATTACAATAAATAAAGGTTTCATTATTTATTAATCCTTTAACGTTCCAAATATTACCAATCTAAAATAATTTGTGATATATAAATTATTTTACATCATCTATAGTAAACTAATGAATTCTATTTTATGAACACTAAAAAATTACCCTAATATCCATGGGTAAAATAGTTAAAGGGTTTAAGGCTGTAAAATTTTAATAATTATTATATCTTTGTAAATTTCTCGCACAAGCAAATAAATTACCTTCTTTACAAGAAACCATACTTCCATAACAAAATTCTGCAAATCCAGTTTGGTCGTTTGGAATTGTTGTACTTGGGTTAGATACATAGGGTCTCAATGATTGTTCAAAAACATATTGTTCTCCTAAATCCTTAAATAATTTATCTGATATATCAGGTTGATCAGGATTTAGCTCACTAACTAATTTTTTTGCATCTCTTAATATTGTATCATTAATATTTTCATTGAATGAAGGAGGGGCAGGTTTTTTTTCAGGATTATATTCATAATCTGTTATTAATACATTGCTGAAGGGGTTTGATGAAGTTGGTTTATCAAATATACTATCTTTTTCTTCACTCGAATAATTTTTCGTTAATTCATCTGCTGGATTTTCAAAATTTTCATTAATTCTTTTTTTTTTATTTTTTGTTTTTTCTTGATAATAATACAATAGAAATATTGAAAAAAATGTTATAAAAGAAACAATTAATAATCTAATACTTTTTGTTATAACAACAGATAAAACTGTTATTAAAAACAAACTTCTTGTTAAAGCATTTAATTGTTGTTCATACGTCATATTTTCAGTTGGAAAAAATTCAGATATATATTTCCCATTTAACAAGATATTTGGGTCTTTTGACCAAAATGGAATTTCTTTGTTTTCTGCTTTTTCTATATTTTCTGTATTTGTATTATCACTATTAAAAAAATCTTTTTTATCATTTTCAAATTGAGACATTATATATATTGATATGTATATTTTACAAATTATTATCAAATAATTTTTGTTTTCAAATTTACTAAATAAAAATAAAACAAATAAAAAACAATTTAAATAATAATTAATTTTATTTAATATAATGACGAAAAATTTATTCTTATTTCCTTTGGGAACTACTGTTAATTCTGGGTTTGTTCCTCAACTTTTAAACTTAAAATCTTGGTGTGATGGAAATGACAGTAAAGTTTTGACAAGTATCGGGAAAATGAATACTTGTTCTTCTAGAAATATTTTATGTACTCTTGGATTTGGACCACAAAAACCTGTTCCAGATGATATTGAATATTTTATTTTAGTAGAACCTGATATTATTTTTAATGAAAAACATATGGAAATATTAAGTAAAACAAAACATCCTTTTGTATTTGGATGGAGGTCTGCAGATATTAGTAATAATGTTATTATGGCAGGTGAATGGGATGATGAATATTACAGCAAAAACAAAAAAATGCCTTTGTTTTCTTTATCAGAAATGAGAGAACTAGAAGATAAAGACCCGTTAAAAGAAATTGAAGTTGATTTTGCTTCATTTGGATTTGTGCGAATTCATCGTTCTATTCTAGAAAATATGAAATACCCATTTTTTAGAACTAATATTCAAGAGTTAGATGGAAACACTGACTTAATGCCGGATGACATAAGTTTTTGTTTAAATTGCTACAATGAAACTGGAATAAGACCTGTTATTATTCCAGGGCTCCATATTCTAGAATTGACGAACGTTCCTATCCCTTAATTTAAATAGAGAATTTTTCAGTGTTTTTTATTTTATATAAATATTTTTATAAAATACAAAATATTTAACCCTTTAACTATTTTACCAGTGTTTATAAAGTATAATTTATTGCTTTTTTATAAATGGTGTAAAATAATTTATACAATTAATTCTATTTATTTTTGAAAACATTAAAGTTCTACCTTTAATGTTTCACATTTTTTTTCCAGAGGAACAATTCTTAACAAACATTTTGTTTTTTTCCCATACAAAGGATTTACACATCCGTTTTCCTTTGGTTTTTTTTCTATTTGACTTTCCGGGTTTGTGTCATTACATCTCGAACGAAATTGTTCATAACGATCTCTAACAATTTCATATGATAATCCAGAAGTTTTACCAAGCATTTTATTAACAAGTTCGTGTAATTCAAATACATATCTTGAAAAAGTTTCTCTATTTTCTAAGTGTTCATATTTTAGAGGAAATACAGAAAAATTTTTTTTTAAATTATTTCTACATTTTCCGCAAGGTAAAATATTTTGCAAACTTAATATAAAATCTCTGTACTCTTTTTTATTTTTTTTCGTTGGAAAAACCGGATAATTAAAACTCATAGTATGTAAAAAATGCCAGATACCTGGACCCCATACAGATGTAAGCATTCCATCATTACTTTCGTAATCTGTTTTACAATAAACGTATTTTTTTACAGTTTTGTTATTATGATTTTTATGCGTTTTAGGTCTTATTTTCGTTTTTGTTATTTTCATAATATTAAATATCTATAATTTATAAAATGAATATTTGAAATAAAAAAATATATATTTAATTTCCTATTTTTCCAATATATCATTTACAAATTTTTCAAGAGATTTTTGAGTTATTTTTGCGTCAAATTCAACTTGTTCTCCATTTTCTAATTTCATCTTCAGAGTAGGATAATATGTTATATTATTTCTTTTTATAATTTCATTTATTTCCGGATTATCTTCTCCATCATCTGTACAATTTACCGAATAACAAGTTAACTTATAGCCATTAATAATTTTACCATTATTTTGAGACATAAAAACATCCCATTCGGGTTTTGTTTTTTTGCATTGAGGACACCAATCTACATAAAAATAATATATATCAGCATTTAATGCACGTTGGTTCGTATTAGCAACATCTGTAAAATTATTTTTTTGTAATTTTGGAGATACATTTTTTTTATAAAAATAATAAGCAATAAAAACAAAAATACTAATTAGTATAACAAACAATAAATATTTATAGTTATCATTAAAAAAATTTTGAATTTTTTTTAAAAATGACATTTATATATATTACGAATATAATTCGTAATATATAATTACGCAAAATAATTAACTTTTTATTTTATTTTTCTTCATTTTTTTGTATATTATCAGTTTCATTATATTTTTCGGAAATAAATTGGTGAAATAATTGTTGTCCTTTTTCTATTAGTTTTTTTCTTTCTTCCATTGAAGAAACAACACACATTATTCTATCAATTGACGTCATATCATCAACTACTATTATTTCATTTTTTATTTGCTGTACATTTTTTTTGTCAATCAACATTTTTTCAAACAAATTATTAAATAAAGACATTAAAAATTCAAAAATAGTAGATTTTTCATTTATCTGATGTTTTTTTTTAGTGTTTTCTTTTTTCAATCCGAATATTTCATCTGAAAAAATATTTTCTTTTGAAAAACAAGGATTTAATGGATAATTTAAAAATACTCCTCCATCAATATAACAATTTTCTTCTTTTATAAATGGTGAAAAAAGAATGGGAAGACAACAAGAACAATAAACCGCTTCTAATATTTTCCATTTTGGATGAGTTTTATATGATAAATCAATAGTTTTCAATGTATTTAATTCTGTGGTAAATATATGCAATTCAATTTTTGTTATTTCATAAAATTCTTCAAAAGAAATATCCGTTTTAATTTCCATTGCATTAAATAATGGATGAATTATCTCTTCTATAATGTTAATTGAGAACAAACCTCTATTTTCATATGTTTGTATCAATGTATTAAAATTAATATCAAAAATATTTTGCCATTTACGCTTTAAAATATAATCATCAGTTATGTCCCATCCGTAGTTTAAGCATAACATAACTGCAATAAAAGAACCAATTGACGTTGAATATATGCTTTCAATGTTTTCTATTTTCCAAAAATTCATTGTATTACTTTCTTTTAATATACCATAAAATATTAAACCAGTGTGTCCTCCACCGGAAATCACGATATGTTTAATCATTATTTTGATTTTAAAAATACATAACAATTTATTTTTATGTTTGTCTATTTTAAAATTATTATTTGTTTTGTGTATTTTATAAATGGGTTTAATATTTATTATCAATTATATGTTGTAATTGTATAAAATGTCAATTATTTTATTTACAAATGAGGAGGATAGAAATGGCAAAATAGATATTGATGAATTGTACGATAAAAAACAAAAACGAGATTTAAAACAATTATCTATATTTAATAGAATTTTAGACAGGATACACAAAAGAATAAAACATACTTCTCGTAATAAATTCGCTTGCGATTTTATTTGGTTTAATGTTCCTGAATATATGATTGGAGAACCTATATATGATAAGGTTGAATGCATCGCATATTTAGTTTCGAATTTAGAAGACAATGGTTTTTATGTAAAATATGTTCATCCTAACACTCTCTTTATATCTTGGCATAATTGGGTTCCTTCTTATGTTAGGAAAGAAATTAAGAAAAAAATGGGTGTAAATATAGATGCAAAAGGAAATATTATTGAAAAAAATGACGAAGAAGACTATAGTACCGAAAGAGAAAATGATAATAATCAAAAATTTGATATATTTAATGGATTTAATGATGATAATAATAAAATGAAAAATATAAAATTAAAAAAAGAATATACGCCAATAAATAAATATAAACCAATGGGTAATTTTGTTTATGATGATGCATTATTTGAAAAAATAGGGAAAAAAATGGATTTTAACAGATGAAACCTTTACTACAAAATTTTCATCTATTTTTTTTTATTTGAATTTGTGTGTTTTTCGGTTTTCCTTTTTAATTTTTGTTTTTTTTGTATTTTTCTTTTTTTTTCGGTTTTTTTTCCTGCCCCTATTTTTTTCATTCCCATTTTTAATATATTTCCGACAGCGTTTCTGTTATCTGTATTTTTTATATTAAGGATATTTTTACTCATTTCAATATTTTCAGGAGTTGCTTTTTCTTTTAATTTACCTAAAATACCGTTTTGTGGTATATTTTGAGATATATTTTGCAACATATCATTTTTATTTTTTACATTAAGGA